>JACXTT010000013.1_pt1 | contig 289398 bp, 273 predicted proteins | sample 9270951 | NCBI WGS metagenome assembly JACXTT01 (sample SAMN15532306, study PRJNA645909) | rock metagenome | isolation source: weathered quartz diorite | place: Puerto Rico | collected 2017-06-21 | reverse complement strand
ATGTGGATATTCGACAGATGGGGTAACAACATCTGGTACTCACAGATCTGGGGAAAGGCCTGGGATGGAAGGGCAAACGGGGGAAAGGATATTGCGCAGGAAGATGTGTATGTGTGGCTGATCGAGCTCAAAGATGTCATGGGCAAAAAACATAAACTGATCGGGCACGTGAGCCTCATTAAATAATTCATTATAAAAGAGCCTGCTGATGCAGGCTCTTTTTATTAATTTATACCTGCATGAAAAAACTTCTACTCTCCTGTTTTTTCATTTTCCCCGTTGCGGTTTCGTTTTCGCAAACGAATGTTTATCATAAATTCCCAACGAATAATGCTATATGGAAAATTGACTGGTGGGTGAACTTCTTCGACAATAACATGAATTGCTGCTGTGGTCTTGCTGCAGAGTATAATTATGTTATAAACGGAGACACAACAATAAACATGACCATCTACAAGAAGATCAACCGTTGGGGAATTACTTATATGCCCGGTTGCTTTAACGGAAATCCATTGCCGGGTTACGGTTACATGGGTGCTTTAAGAGATGATACTATTCAGAAAAAGATCTTCTTCCGTTTACCCAACAGTTCTTCTGATACCTTGCTCTATAATTTTAACCTGAATGTTGGTGATACGGTAAAAAGTTTTCTTAGTTCGTTGGATTGCAATAATGGTCAAATTGTTGCAATCGATTCAATTTTAATTGGAAACAATTATCGTAAGCGTTTTAAATTGTCCTGCAACCCGACCTATATCATTGAAGGAATTGGCGCGACAACAGGTCTTTTAGAAAAATTTGGTTCATTTGAAACTGCTGGAGATCTGCTTTGTTTTTCAGTAAACAATCAAACTCTTTATCCCAATAACAACACTTGCCAACCTCTTGCCGCAAACCCTGTTCAGAAAATAGATTTAGAATTAAAACTCTCCCCCAACCCCTTCACCACCGAAACCCTATTAACCATCGGTGAACCGCAGCATAACGCCAGCCTTTCCTTATATAATATGTACGGGCAGGAAGTGCGGAGAATAAGCAGTATTTCGGGTAAAGAAGTAAAGATCAGGAGGGATGGTCTTCCGGCAGGCGTGTACCTAATACGCTTCACATCGGGTTACAGTCATGCGGTTAAAGTTATAATAGCGGATTAATTTGGGCCATGAAAAAATTTCTGCTCGCCTGTTTTTTTATTTTACCTGCAATCATTTCTTTTGCGCAGTCTAATGTTTATCGTCCATTCCCTGTAAATTATGGAAATTGGGTTTACCAATATTACGATGATTTTGGATTTCCCACTGCCCAGTTCACACAGTACACTTTAACCGGTGACACTCTCATTTCAAATTTGACGTACAAAAAGATCTCTCTCTCTCTACATCGGGATATTTTTACCGGGGCGCCATCCGCGAGAACAACAAAATAATCTATTTTATACCTGATACCTCCTCGAACGAATATATCCTGTACAACTTTAACAAAGTAACAGGGGATACGATCCTTCACCCGTTTGGCGGATCGGTTTGCTCCAATGATACGATCGTTATTGCGTATGAGGATTCGATCCTTGCTACGGATGGATATCACAGGCAATTGCACTTGTCTCCCCCGGGATCGGTAACGTGGATCGAGGGCATCGGGAGCTGGTTCTATTTGTTGGATCCGGCCCAGGTATTCTGCGTATCGGGCAACGATAATCTAAAATGCATGATAAGTGACACCTCGTTTTTGTATCCATCATCCTCTTCTTCGTGCGCACTTTTTATTCCCGATCAAAATTCCCCAGTAAGTGTATTTCTCTATCCTAATCCTTTTTCAACTGCAACTATTTTAACCTCTGACAAAGACCTGCATAACGCCACCTTGTCCTTATATAATATGTACGGACAGGAGGTTCGTAAAATGAACGGAATTTCAGGCAGGCAGGTAAAAATCCAGCGAAATAACCTGCCCGCAGGGGTTTATCTCATCCGCCTTACATCAGAGAACTCCAGCCACACGGCCAGGATTATTATCACTGATTAAAGCTTCTGTGTTCGCTATCTTCCGGAGGTTACGCGGATAGGCGCTGATCAATTTCTTTCTCCTGTATCTTTTCATCTGCCCGGGCGTTATATGCAAAAGGGAGGCTAAATGAAAAAATTGTTCTTTATTGTCCTTGCGATAAATTCCATTTTCGTAACGGCACAGACCACGGGCAGGTCCGTATTTTTCGACAACGCGAAATATGCGCTGCATAAAAAAGAAAAGCAGAAGCTCGATTCCATCGCGGCAGCGCTTAAAGAGAACGCGCAGTATTCCATACAGCTTTTCGGGAACACCGACAGCGTAGGCAGCAACGCCTACAACCAGCAGCTTTCGGAAAACCGGGTGAATGCCGTAAAGGATTACCTGGTCAAGAAAGGCGTGGATACGAAGCTCGTCCGCATTGCAGCCTATGGTGAGACCAAGCCCCGGTTCCCCAATGCAGAAGATGCGCGGTACAAGAACCGCAGGGTGGATGTGCTGGTAAGCATTCCGTCCAAGCCGGTCGTGGTGGCGAAAGCCGATACTGTTCCGCCTGCACCTGTGAAAAAGTTCGAGAACGACACGGTGGTCAATGTTGGCGATATCATTTTCCAGGTGCAGAACGGCACGTTCTACCCGAACAAGATCTCCGATTACAATTTCGAGGCCTCGCTTATTTCCAACACCGATGAGATGAGCCAGAACAAAATGACCACCATGACGGTGGACGGGGAGGTGCTGATCTCGCAGCGCGTGGTGTGCGCCAATGCCGTGCCGAACCGGACCAGCGTGAAACGCCCGGAGAACCTGCAGAAGCCGGTCACCATCAAGCTGCCGGTGAACGGGGGCGGGCTCTGCAGCCCGAACAGCATCTACACCTGGAACACCGTAAAGGGTGCTGACGGCAAGATCCGGTGGGTGAGCGCGCGCGTGCATGTGCGGACCGAAAAAGTGAACGGCAGGGATTATTATGTGTGCACCACCAACTCGCTGGGATGCATCAACCTCGACTGCAAGACCAAAACGAAGAAGGTGCTGGTGAAGAGCAAAAAATACACGATCAGGGACATTGCGATCGTGTATCCCCGAACCAACTCCATTTGTGATTCCAAAAAGCTGTCGGAAAAGCTTTACCGGGTCAAGTTCATATCGGGAAGCAATGAGACCCCGCTGGTGAACATTACGGCTATGGATGCCTCGGGCGCTGAGCATACGATCTCCCGCATGCCGCTGAGCAAGCTCAAGTACCGGTGGCTGGGCAGGAAGTATGTGATCCGCAAGAAGGATTACCCCGTAGAATTTATCGGGGCGGTTTCGAGGTGATAAGAAGGGAGCGGGGGATCTCCTACATCTTCACAAACTTCTTCACAAGAGGCGTATTTTTTTTATCGGAGCTGATGCGCAGGAAATACACGCCCGGCTTCAGCGGCTCGGTGTTGAAGTAGAACTTGTTCTTGCCTGCCTTCACCCGGTCGTATAAAAGTTTCTTCACCAGCTGTCCTTCGATGTTGTAAATGTCGAAGCTCATCAATTCCTGCGTCCCGATCTCGAATTCCAGGTAAAAGCTCTCTGCTGCGGGGTTCGGGTATAACAGGACCGCATTCTCTCCCCCCGGGAAATCTTCCACCGCACTCGGGAACACGCTCAGCTCCGCGATCCAGGTCACGTTCTGGTGGGAGGCATTGCTGAACAGCCCGCTGACCCAGATGGTGCCCGGCTGGTTGTAGCGGGGCTGTGAGCCGGAGTAGTCGCCCCAGCGCTCGGTTCCCGAGAGCAAGTTCATGTAGCCCAACCCGGTTTTAACATTGGTCCGCGTGGAGTAATTGCCATTCGCATCGGTGGTGAGCGCAGACACACCGGGATAAGCCGTTGAGCCCGAATGATCGAAGCTGATGATGGCGGTGTTATCGGTAGCGTTCAGTCCTCCATACGAAAGATTCGCATAACCGAATTCGAGACTGGGATCGCCAAGTATTTTCCCGGTAAGCACGGGAGTCGTGCTCAGGCTGGTGATGCGCCCGTAATACACGGCCGAAAAGCCGGTGGCCGTGTCCTGCGTGTTGGAGGTGAACTGGATCATCCCGTTCTCGATGAATGCGCCCAGCACGCGCGCGTCATTGGTGGCCAGCTTGTCGGCATTGCCCATCTGCGAAGCGTTGGGCGGAACAAAATAAGACTGATTGGAGATCAATGGAGCCACCGTAAGCTGCTGCCCGGGCGCGTTGATGGTATCGGTAACGTGCACAAGGAAGAATGTATCGTTCTGCACAGCAAAGTTACGGTCGGATAAAAAGTACATGTCCGGGCCGTAGAGCGTGCTGCCTCCCTTCACCGGGCAGAGGTTGCGGATCTTTTTTCCGCCATAAGCGATGTTGCTGTGAAGCTGCGTGGTGAGCGTTTGCCCGCTGAACCCATCCAGCTTGCGAACCTGCCAGATGAGCGTGCGCTTGAAGCCCGTTTGCCATGTGCCGGTATCCGTAAGCAGGTTGCAGGTGATGAAAAGCTCTTTGTTGCTCAGGCTCATCATCGGGAAATCGGTCCACGAGGTGTCCGTAAGCGGATTGCCGGGAAGCGAATACAGGTTCCACGAGCCGGTGGGATCGTTGCTCTGCGAAAAGCCCACGATGATATTCGTGGCGGTGGAAGTGAAGCCAGCGAGGCATACCATCACGAACTTATCGGCCATCGGGTCGTACATCACTTTCGGGTCGAACTTGGTCTGCGTGTTCCCCAGCACGCTACACCACGTGCTGAGCGCTTGCGTGCCCAGCGGGGTGTTGGTGTTCGTGTTGTAACGGTAAGCGGTTACGTTCACTACCGAGGTCAGCAGCCCGCCATTGGAGATAGCCACATCGTTGTCGTTCGGCACATAGCCGTTGAAGTTATTGCCCTGGAAGTTCTTATTGACCGAAGGCGGGATGACGGAAGGAGACCGCTGCTGCAGGAGCGGGCTGCTCTTTTTCCGGTCATGCAGTGCATTCGCCCTGTCCTTTGCCAGTTGGAACTCGTTTCCCTTTGCGCCCACACCCGGGTGTGGCGCTTCGATGTTCTGCACGAACGGGTTCCAGTCATCGCTTGTTTTGCTGCCATCGGCCACCCCGGCAAGCGGGATGTGGTAGATGGTTTGGGAGAAAGCAGATGTGACGATGAATGTTAATGCGGGAAAGAGTAAAAGTTTTTTCATGGACAAACGTTGTTGATGAAATTCTTTAACAGTATGGGATCGGTTCGTCACGTCAAATCACGTGATTACAATTACACTACTTCAATATTTCCCGCGCGATCACCAGCTTCTGGATCTCGCTTGTCCCCTCGCCTATCGTGCAGAGCTTGCTGTCGCGGAAATATTTTTCGGCCGGGAAATCCTTCGTGTACCCGTAGCCGCCAAAGATCTGCACCGCGTCCGTTGCCACCTGCACCGATATCTCCGAAGCATAGTATTTCGCGAAAGCGCTTTGCTTCGTCACCTTCTCTCCCCTGTTCTTGAGCTCGGCCGCCTGGAAGGTAAGCAGCTCAGCCGCTTCGATCTTGGTGGCCATGTCGGCCAGCTTGAACGCGATGGCCTGGAACTCCCCGATGGGCTTGCCGAACTGCTGGCGCTCCCTGGAGTACTTCACGGAAGCATCGAAGGCACCTTTGGCAATGCCGAGCGCGAGCGCTGCAATAGAGATCCGACCCCCGTCCAATACTTTCATGGCCTGCACGAACCCGTCCCCTTCCTTTCCTATCATCTGCGACTTGTGCACACGGCAGTTCTCGAAGATCAGCTCGGTGGTCTCGCTGGCACGCATGCCCAGCTTGTTCTCCTTTCTTCCACCTTTGAAGCCGGGTGTTCCTTTCTCGACAATGAAGGAGGTCATGCCGCGCGAATCACCTTTCTCGCCCGTACGCACGATCACCACGGCCACATCACCGCTTACCCCGTGCGTGATGAAGTTCTTGGAACCATTGATGATATAGTGGTCGCCATCTTTCACTCCCGTGGTAAGCATGTTGGCGGAATCGGAGCCGGTGTTCACTTCGGTGAGTCCCCACGCTCCGATCCATTCGGCCGTAGCCAGCTTTGATAAATATTTCTTCTTTTGCTCCTCGCTGGCGAATTGCAGGATATGCCCCGAGCAGAGCGAATTGTGCGCGGCCATCGAAAGCCCGATGGAGCCATCGATCTTCGCGATCTCGGAAATAGCGGTAACATATTCGAAATAGCCGAACCCGCTTCCACCGTACTCAGCGGGCACCAGCACTCCCATCAGGCCCAACTCGCCCAGCTTCTTGAAGCACTGCAAGGGAAAGATTTGCTTTTCGTCCCATTCCATCATGTGTGGCCTGATGTGCTCCTCGCCAAATTTGCGGATCATATCCGCGATCATCACCTGGTTCTCGTTCAAGGAAAAATTTACAGCTTCTTCAATCATGGTTTCGGTATGGCTCATTGCAGAAATAGAATATTAATATTTCACTAAACTAACAATTTTTTGCGAATATTTTTCCAATTTTTTCCGGCCGTGCAGAAATCCCAACTCCACCACGAACGCGAACCCGGCCACCTTTGCCTGCTGGATCAGCACCAGGTTGGCCGATGCCTCGGCCGTGCCCCCGGTGGCCAGCAGGTCATCGTGCACCAGCACGTTCCAGCCCGGCTGCAGCGAATCTACGTGGATCTCCACCTTTGCCTTGCCGTATTCCAGGTCGTACTCGTACCCGTTGGTCTTCCAGGGCAGCTTGCCGCTCTTACGGAGCATGATGAAGGGCATATCCATCTTGTTGGCCAGCAGCATGCCGAACAAAAAGCCGCGGCTCTCCGTACCTACGATGGCATCGATCTTCGTTCCTGAAAAATTACGGATGAACGCATCCACGATCTCGGTGCAGAGCTCCTGGTCGTGGAGAATGGGCGTGATGTCTTTGAACAGGATGCCCGGCTTGGGGAAATCGGGCACATCGCGGATCACATTCTTTATTTTTTCTTCGAGGACCATGTTACGGATAACGAATCCCGACCTGCCTGCTTGCTTTCGCGAAGCTTCAGCGGAGCAAAGTCGGCAATGCAAAGCAGGCAAGCAGGTAGCTATCGGGAACGAATTTACGAAATTACGAATGGTCACAGATACCGAAGCGGAGGCAAGTATGGAATGATCACCCTGTTTTATTCGACCGCCAGGTAAGGCGCAAGCTTTGCGAAGAGCTCGGCATTCACCAAATTCAGCTTCTTTATATCATCCACGCTTTTGTAGCTGCCATGCTGCTTCCGGTAGCTCACGATCAGGTTGGCCAGGTTGAATTTTATGTACGGGTGCTTTTTCATCTCTTCGGCCGTAGCGGTATTCATATTGAACCGCCTGACCAGCGAAAGGTCGACCGATATGTTCTCCGAAAATCCATCGAAGCGGGCCGTGTCCATGCCGAACACTTCAAGCAATTGCTCCTTGTTTGCAAACCCGCCAAGCTTTTCGCGGTAGCGGATGATCCGTTTTGCGAACGCGAAGCCGATCCCATTCAGCTTATCGAGCGCGATCGTATCGGCCGAGTTCAGCTCGACCAGCAGTTTTGCTTTTGCAATTTCTTTCTTTTCAAAGCTTTTCCATTCCTTTTTTGTTGTATCGGGTGGAATTGCAATATACGGCTCGAGCGAGGCATACAGCTCCGGCCGGATGCAGTACATTTTTTTCAGATCTTCCTTCTTCCTGAACTTTCCGCCTTTGCTTTCGTAATTTTTTATTGCGCGGATCTGCTTATCGCTAAGGCCAAGCCGCCTCCAATCGTTCTCCGGCAAGTTGTTCGGATCGAAACGGAACCGCTCCGCCTGCGCTTTTGCATTGGGCAGCTTGTAATCGTTCTGCGCGTAGTTAAACTGCGATTCATCCGCGGAATCCTGCTTCGCTTCAGCCAGCGACCGTTGGAACTCACCGGCATCTTTTTCAAACCGGGAGCGGTCGCTCTTTCCTTCGGAGAAGAACAGCGGGGCCAGGTTCAGCCAGAGCAGCAGGGCCGCGACCAGGATCAGGAGGAGAAGTATTCCCCTGCGCTCCCTGCGGTTGAACGTGAAATATTCACGAAGGAAGTTCTTCATGCGGATCGTGATCCAGTGGCGTATCCTGCGGTGTTTGTCTCCTCGTAAGAAAATAGACCGGTATTCCCAACGCCACGCAAACCAGCCCGAAACCGGTGTTCCGCGCATCGTAAATAATAAGGATGGTGCAGATGGCCAATGCAGAAAGAATGTACAAGGCAGGGATGAGCGGGTAGCCTACCGCCTTGTACGGCCGCTCAGCCGCAGGTTCCTTTTTCCTAAGGATGAAAACGCCCGTAATCGTCACAATGTAAAATATCATGGAGGCGAAAGTGGAATAGGCAACCAGGTCCTTGTACGTACCGGTCAGGCAGAGCGCCCCTGCCCACGCGCACTGAATCCACAACGCGAACGAAGGCACAGCATTCGCATTCAGGCTTCCCGCTTTTTGAAAGAACAATCTTTCCTTTGCCATCGCGTAGTATACGCGCGCGCCCGCCAGGATGAGGCCGTTGTTGCAGCCGAACGTTGATACCATGATGAGCGCAGCCATGATAAGCACTCCTGTATTTCCGAATATCATAGATGCCGCTGCGGCACCCACCCGGTCGTTCTGGGCGAACTGGATGCCCTGTCCAAATGCATCTATGGCATGCGGCTCAGCGCGGAGCGGCAGCAGCGCAAGGTAGGCGATATTTGCCAAGGTATAAAGGGTAGTTACGATCAATGTTCCCAGGAATAAGCTGCGCGGAATGTTCCTTTTCGGGTCTTTTATCTCACCAGCGATGAATGTAACGTTGTTCCAGGCATCAGCCGAGAAAAGGGAGTTGATGATGGTGGCTCCCATCGCGCCCAGCAAGGCCATTCCGGCCAGTGGAGCATACGTAATGGTTCCGTCTTGATTGAGTGTTGCAGAAGATGCGTCCCAGGCATTCCTGAAGTTGTCGGTCAGCATGTTACCAACGGCCAGTCCCAGTATGATCAGCGCAAAGAGCGCAACGAGCTTGGTGGAGGTAAAGATACCCTGGATGAGCTTGCCGGTGTTGATGCCGCGGGTATTGATGTAGGTAAGAAGAATGATGCTGGCAATGGCGTAAAGCTGCCCGATGGTGATCGTGAACTTCCCACCGGCCATGCTCAGCACTTCGTTGTTCAGCACGGGAAAAAAAACTGCGGAGTACTTGGCAAAGGCTACGGCAACGGCAGCGATCACACCGGTTTGAATGACGGTAAACACTGTCCACCCGTAAAGAAAGGATACCAGGTTGCCGAAGGCGCGCTGGATGTATACGAACTGGCCGCCCGCCCGGGGCATCATGCCGGCCAGCTCACCGTAGCTGAGGGCCGCTATCACGGTAATGACGCCCGTGATGATCCAGAGAAGGACCAGGTATCCTGCGGCACCCACCGCGCGGGCCATGTCGGCACTCACGATGAAGATGCCCGAGCCGATCATGGAGCCCGCCACGATCAGCGTGGCATCGATAAGACCGAGCGAACGCTGGAATTGATGCTTTTGTTCCTCCATGCTAAAAAATATCCCGCAGGCATGCTGCGGGACAGGTACAATTTTTTTTCAGACGGTCATTTACGGGCAACCTGGTCGAGCGGCTGGTCGGCCGCAACGCCTGCATTGATACCGGCCGCGGTCAGCCCGAGCCTGCTCCGGCTTCGCCCGTAAGCGAAATAGATCAAAAGCCCGAGTATCATCCAGCAGAAAGCGCTGAGCTGGGTGATACGGTCCAATCCCACGATCATGAACCCGCAGACGGCAACCCCGAGAAAAGGAACGATCGGGAAATTGACCGATGCTCCCGGTGTGCGGAAAGGCCGTACGGCCTGGGGCGCATTCATGCGCATGATCCACACACCGATGCAAACCAGCACGAACGCAAGCAGCGTGCCTATGGAAGTAAGATCACCGGCAATGCTACCGGGAATGAATCCGCCAAAGACGCCCACAAAAGCAAAAAGCATGAAGTTGGATTTGTAAGGTGTGCGGAACTTCGGGTGCAGGTCGGAGAATATTTTCGGCAGCAACCCATCGTGCGACATGGAGAAGAACACACGGCTCTGCCCCATCAGCATCACCAGGATCACCGAAGAGAAACCGGCCAGGATGGCCACTGTGACAGCCGTGGCGAGCCAGCCGTAGCCGGGCATGTAGGTGGCGATCGCGTAAGCCACCGAAGCTTCTTTTCCTTTGGCCGGGTCGGCAAAATCCTGCCAGGGCGCCACACCGGTGAGCACGTAGGAAAAGAGCACATAGAGCAGCGTGCAAACCGCCAGCGAGCCGAGAATGCCGATGGGCATGTCGCGCTTCGGGTTCTTCGCTTCCTGGGCGGCTGTCGACACCGCATCGAAGCCGATGAACGCAAAGAACACGATGGCGGCCCCGCCTATTATCCCTCCCCACCCGTGCTTGAAGAAAGGTTCATGCCCGGATACATTGTCCTGGATCATGTAAGGAGTATGGTTTGCGGGGTTAATGAACTTCCAGCCCACCGCGATGAACACCAGCACGATGCTCACCTTGAGAAATACGATGATCGCGTTGACAAATGCTGATTCCTGCGTGCCCTTGATCAGGAGCAGGGTAAGCACGAGCAGGATAAAGAGCGCGGGTGCATTCACGATGCCGTGCACGCCTGCCGCGTTGGCCTCAAATGGCGAGTGGCACCACTCGAAAGGAATGCTTCCTCCCAGCAGCTTGTTGAGGTATTCGCTCCAGGCAATGGAAACGGTTGCAGCGCCCAGCGCATATTCGAGGATGAGCGCCCAGCCGATGATCCAGGCGATGAGCTCGCCCATGGTAGCGTAGGCGTAGGTATACGCGCTGCCTGCAATGGGGATCATGGCGGCAAACTCGGCATAGCACAGGCCGGCAAACGCGCACCCGATGGCAGCCACCATGAACGAAAGGGTGACAGCCGAGCCAGCCGCTTCGGCCGAAGCTGCAGCGGTGCGCACAAAAAGACCGGCACCGATGATCGCGCCTATTCCCAGCGCGACCAGCGACCAGGTGCCGAGCGTGCGCTTGAGCCCTTTATCGGATTCAGCGGCCTGGGCCAGGAGGATCTCCAGGGATTTTTTTCTGAACAGTGACATAGGTTTGTTTTGATTATGCGTGAGGGTAAAGATAGAGAAGTTTCAATAAAATTTCCAAAATTAATTTGTCAGTATATTTACGCGAATGGAGACATTCATCATCGCTGTTTTTATCCTGGGCTATGCCGCCATTGCATCGGAGCAATGGCTGAAATGGGACAAGGCCGCTGTTGCGCTGCTCACTGGCGTGCTGTGCTGGACCCTGTATTTTCTCGCGCAAGCCGATACAGCAGGAGCTTCAGCGCAGCTTGGTCATCACCTGCAGGACATTGCCGGAATCCTGTTCTTCCTGATGGGAGCCCTGATCATCGTGGAGCTCATCGATTCGCATGACGGGTTCAGCCTTATTGCCTCGCTGTTGCGGACAAACAACAAGCGAAGGCTCCTGTGGACGACCGGCCTGGTCACATTCTTCCTTTCGGCAGCGCTGGATAATCTTACCACGGCCGTGGTGATGACCGCTGTCCTGCGGAAGCTGGTTACCGATAAGAACGACCGGATGCTTTTTGCAGGAATGACCGTGATCGCAGCCAATGCGGGAGGCGCCTTCAGCCCGATCGGTGATGTCACCACCACCATGCTGTGGATCGGTGAGCGCATCACGGCCTGGAACATCATTGCAAAGCTGTTCATCCCAAGCCTCACGTGCCTGATCGTTCCGCTTGCCATTCTCTCGTTCCGCCTGCACGGGCAGACCGGGCAGCCGCACCGTGCAAAGGCATCGCGCAAAAAGAACATCGTATTCTTTACCGGCATGGCCGGACTGATGCTCGTACCTCTTTTCAGGCACCTGACCGGGCTGCCTCCATTCATGGGGGTGATGGCTGCGCTCAGCATCGTGTGGCTCACATGCGGGCTTCTGCCTGCCGATGACAAAGAAGAAACAGGCACCGGTACATTTTCCGCAGCCACCGCACTTCAGCGGCTCGATGTGCCCAGCCTGCTCTTCTTCTTCGGGATCTTGCTGGCCGTGGCCGTACTCGACAGCATGGGAACGCTGGTCCAGCTTGCCGGTGCCATGGAGCGCGCATTCGGAAGCCTCACCCTCAGCGTTCTGTGCATCGGGCTGTCATCGGCTGTAGTGGATAACGTGCCCCTGGTGGCCGGAACCATGGGCATGTACCCGTTGCCGGTGCATGCTGCCGACAGCTACCTGTGGGAGTTCATCGCCTACTGCACGGGAACGGGAGGAAGCGTGCTCATCATCGGCTCGGCCGCGGGCATAACGACCATGAGCATGGAGAAGATCGGCTTCTGGTGGTACCTGAAAAAGATCGGCTGGGTTGCCGCGCTGGGATATTTTGCCGGGGCACTGGTCTACATCACAGAGCACGCGCTGGGCCTGTAACTTTTAAAGCCAACATCCGTCAATAAAATATGTATTTTCACTAAAAACTTTTTGAAGAAAAAAGAGATCATTAAGAAGATTGCCTGGAGCGTTGCTCTCAGCATTGTTTTGTTCTTTTACTTCACCGGGTTAAGTTTCCTCGGCAATCGTTCGGTCGGAACATCAAGGGAAAAAGATGTTCCAAGGTCCGAAAAGGATCTGTTAAAAGGATGGAAGTTCCATATGGATAACAGCCTGCGCGGGGCAGACCCGGCACTGAACGACAGCTCCTGGCAAACAGTAAACACCGATTCACTTCCCTCTTCTTACAGTGGCGAGCCGGCCTGGTTCCGCCTGCATTTATCGGCTGACGCATTCTTTGCAGACAAGCCCGCCATGCTGTACATGAGGCATTGGGGCGCTTCGGAGATCTACCTTGACGGCATACCGGTTGCGAAGTTCGGTAAAGTGGCGGGCAATGGTACGGAAGAAAGCATCGATCCGGGCAATCTCCCGGTCAACGTTTATCTTAAAAGCGGCATGACGCATGTCCTGGCCGTACGTTATTCCAATTTTCATCACTATTCCAACCCCAAATCTTCCAGCGGCTTTACCCTGTCGCTGCGCGATTTTGGCAACTCCATCGGGCAGGTGATCTCGAACCGCACCACCATGGTGGCCTATTTTTCGGTCGGGGTCTTTCTGTTCACGCTGGCCCTCATCCATTTTTTATTGTTCGTTTTCTACCGGAGCGCAAAGGAAAATCTTTATTACAGCCTGTTCGCATTCAGCTACGCAATGATCTTCTTTCTCATCATGTTCGTTGACTATTCAACTGATCCCGGCACTGTGCAGGGCTGCACAAGGGCCCTGATGGTGTTCATCAATCCCATTGTCTTCCTGACCCTGCTGATGTTCATTTACCGGATCTTTTACAACAGCTTCAAGCGGGTCGAGTGGCTCGCGGTGGCCATAGGTCTGCTGGGAGCGCTGGATGTTTTTACCGAATGGAACGACAAGATCTATTTCTTCTCCCTGTCGTGGCTCGTTATCTTTACGATCATCACCATGTCGATGAGCGCCTGGCGTGCCGTAAAAGAAAAAAGGCCGGGCGCGCGCATACTGGGAGCGGGGATCGTGCTTTTCGCAGCTTTCCTGTTCTTCATTCTCTCCATTGTAATATACAGCCGGAGCCTGTCGTACAGCTTTTCTCTTACCGGGTTCATCGGCATCCTGATCCTTCTTTTGTTCCTGTGCGCCCTCCTGAGCATACCCATCTCCATGAGCATCTACCTGGCCTATAATTTCTCTGCCACCAACAGAAGTCTTCAGAAAAAGCTGACGGAAGTGGAAGAACTTTCCGTCCGGACCATCGAGCAGGAAAAGGAAAAGCAGCGGATACTTGAATCGCAGAAAGAAACGCTTGAAGTGCAGGTGCAGGAGCGCACCCGGGAGATCTCGGAGCAGAAAAAGATCATCGAAGAAAAAAATAAGGACATCACTGATTCCATTAATTACGCCAAGCGGATCCAGGAGGCCATCCTTCCCGCAAAGGAGATCAAGTACCGGATCTTTCCCGATGCGTTCGTGCTGTTCAGGCCCAAGGATATTGTGAGCGGGGATTTTTACTGGTTCGCTGAGAAGGATGGGAAGAGGCTCATTGCCGCATGCGACTGCACCGGGCACGGGGTGCCGGGCGCGCTCATGAGCATGGTGGGCAATAACGTGCTGAACGAGATCGTAAATGAAAAGGGGATCACCGACCCGGCCGGCATCCTTTCGCTGCTGCATAAGGAGGTGCGCAAGGCACTGAAGCAGGAAGAGCATGCCGACACGAATGACGGGATGGATGTGGCGCTGGTTACGTTCCATTCGCAGCACGAGATCGCGTTCGCGGGCGCGCAGCGGCCATTGTGGATCATCCGGAACGGTGCGATCGAAGAGATAAAAGGCGACAAGTTCTCCATCGGGGGCATGCAGGCCGAGCAGGAGCGTAAGTTCACCCCGCACAGGCTCACGCTTGCTGCAGGTGATGTGCTTTACATCTTCTCGGATGGATTTGCCGACCAGTTCGGGGCCGGGCAGAAAAAACTGATGACCAGGAAGTTCAAGGAAGAGCTGATATCCATTCACCAGCGGCCGATGAAGGAACAGGAAAAATACCTGGATGAATACATTGAAAAATGGAAAGGAAGAATGGAGCAGACCGATGATATCCTGGTGATCGGGATAAGGACCTAGATGTTCAGCTCCGCAGCTGCTTATCCACGATCTCCAACCCCTCCCGGAACGAGTGCGGCCGGTAGCCCAGGGCCTTCTTCGCCTTATCGATAACGAATCCTGTATAGGGCGGGCGTTTAGCCGGCTGCTTCAGCTCTTCGGATGTAACCGGGTTGATGTACGAACGGTCCAGCTTCCAGAAGTCGGCCACCTCGTAGGCCAGGTCGATGATGCTTTTTGTTTCGAAGCCCGACACGTGGAATATCCCTTCCGCTCCATTCATTACGGCAGCAATGCAGGCATCGGCCAGGTCCTCGGATAAAGTTGGCGCCCTGAACTGGTCGCTGATCACGTTGATCCTCTGCTTCTTCTCCAAATTACTTTTTACCCACAGTACGAGGTTGCTGCGCGTGTTCCCGTCCACCACCCCGTAAACAATGATGGTGCGCAGGATGGCCCATTTGAGCTTGCTCGCCATCAGGATCTTCTCTCCCTCGTATTTGGAAAGCGCATAGTACGAGAGCGGGTTCGGCTTATCCTCTTCGGAATACTCTTTTCCCTTCATCCCGTCAAAAACAAAATCGGTAGAGACGTGAACAAAGTGCGCTTTGATCCTTTCCGCAGCTTTTGTCATATAATTCATCGCCTCCACGTTAGCGGCCCGGCATTCTTCGCGTTTCGTCTCGCACGCGTCCACATTGGTCATGGCGGCCGTGTTGATCACCGCATCGGGCCTGTGCTTTGAAAATATTTTATCCACCTGGCCCTCATCGGAAATATCGAGCGGTTCGTAAACATACCCGGCCTTTTCAAATACCCGGTTGTCGCCTTTCGAGGCGGCTATTAGCTGAACATCTTTAAGCGCCCGCAGCCTGTACACCAGCTTCTGGCCCAGGAGCCCGTTGGAGCCGGTAACCAGTATTTTTTTCACGAAAAGATCTGCTTGAGTTTCTCGATCTGCTCGGTGGTCCCGAGCACGAACAGCTTGGCGGAAGGAATGATCCTGGTCTCGGGCGAAGGGTTGATCACGTAATCGCCCGTGCCGGTCTTGAACCCGATGATATTGGCCCCGCTCTTGTTGCGCACCTCCAGCTCGCGGATGGTCTTGTTGCGCAGGCTCTCGGGCAGGTTGTCGAAGGTGATCTCTTCCAGGTTGATGTCCACGCCATTGCCGGTGACGTAATCGATGAACTCCACCACATCGGGCTTCATCACCAGCGAGGCCATGTGGGCGCCCCCGATCTTGTCGGGCATGATCACGTTGTCGGCACCGGCCGCCTTCAGCTTGCGGTCGGAGTTGTCATCGGACGCGCGCGAAATGATCTTCAGGTGAGGATTGAGCGAACGGGCCGAGAGCACGATAAAAAGGTTATCGGCATCCACCGGCAGCGTGGTGATAAGCGCGCGGGCACGCTGCACCCCGGCCTGGGTCAGCACCTCGTCCTGCGTGGCGTCACCCATCACCACCAGGTGCGGATATTTTTCCTGCATGCTCTGCACAAGCTGCTCCTTCTGCTCGATCACCACGAAGCGCTGGCCGTGGCTCTTCATCACCTGGGCGGCCTGCTTGCCGTTGCGGCCGTAGCCGCAGATGATCACGTGGTTCGATAATTTTTCCAGCTCGGTGCTCAAACGGTATCTTTTAAAGTATTCCTTGAACTCCCCGTCCACGATATAGCGCGTGATCGAAGTGACGGCATAAGCAAAAGTACCAAAACTCATGAAGATAAGGAAGATCGAAAATATCTTCCCGGGACCGGAAAGCGCGTGCAGTGTGCCTCCAAGCGTTGAAATGGTGGTGACCGTCATGAAAAGCGCATCCAGCAGATCGTAGCGCTCGATCAGCATGAAGCCGATGGTCCCGATCACGATGAGCGCGAGAAGAATGCCCAGCGGGTAATAGATCTTCGAAAAATAGCGCAAGTGCTTCACAAAGCGAAGTTACAAACCTAAGCTCTTTGGACCTGGTCTCCACATTTATTTTCTTAACAACTATCTACATGGCCGATCTTCTTGATAAGGCTTGCAATCCGTTTGTCGGGAATTCAGGCGAGATGTAAAATGGAATGGCTGAAAAGATCACAGGTCCCAAACGGTGGGACGTTTTCTCTTGGGAACGAAATAATGCTTATGCTCTTTAATGAAAGCGAGGATGAAATAGATGATCACGGGAGATCCGAACGTAAAGAAGGAAAGATAGATGAAGTAGAGGCGGATGGTGGTAGCCCGGATGCCCATCTTGTCGCCCAGCGATGAGCAGACACCGAATGCCTTGCTCTCGAACCAATTCCGTATCCAGAAGATCATAGAGCAAATTTAGTAAATTCATTTTAAAAGTGCGTTGCCCACCTGGCAGGAAAGGCATTTCTTGCGGGCGCAGTATTCGTTCTTCAGCTGGAGAAGGGCTTGCGAATCGTATGCGCTGCGGGCATTAATACCAAGCTTTTTCCAGCCGGTAACGATGACGTTGCTTTCGGGAGCGAGCTTTTCGAGAAGGGAAAGGGACCGGCTGCAGAACCTTTCTTCACCGCGCTCCTTGCCGTAAACAAACAGGAACGGAGCGATCGTATTGATAATGATGATCTCAGCCGCAGATCTGCCAAGCGCTTTCTTCCGCGGGGTCGATCTTTTATCGAAACGGTAATGGGTCGTCCAGTATTCGCTTGCTTCGACCTCCAAAAGGTCCATCAATCCTTCGATCGTTTCTGTTTCAAGCACCTTCGAAAGCAGATGTGAGCGGTGAAGGAGCGCTGCGAACTGGGCGATGCGCAGGGTCGGGAAGTTGGAAGGGCGCAGGCGCAGGAACTTCCAGAGATGGCTTTCGATCGGCTTCAGCCGGAACTTACGGGCCAGGAACACATATTCGTTCTGCAGGGCACGCGGGTATTTTTCACGGAAATGTTTCAAAAGAAAGCCTGCCTGCCCGAAGAGCATGGGCAACGATATACCAAATGGGCGTGAAGGGGAAAAGGTGTAAAAAGTGAACTATTCCTATTTTTTTCGAGCAACGAACCCCCAGCGTATATAGCTGGATGCTCTTGCAGATGGCGAAGCCCTCAGGTGAGATGCTTATAGGTTTCGGTTGGAAACCAACTTTGTTAATGAACGTATCGTGATCTGACCGATGTCGCCACGTTATGGCCCCTCCCCGGTCTACGCCCTGTTATCGGATCACTTCTTTTTTTTCGGCATATCGAGTGCGGACAAATCCAGCACTTGATCGAATGTAGCATTTACTACTAATTTCTTTTTGTACTTGCTTCCTTTCTTCTTATTCTTTTTTTTCTTCATTTACTCCTTTCTTTTAGTAAAGAAATCCTTTATAATTTTCATCATTGGGTCTCGAACATTCCAATAAATAATTACCCCCACAATAAAAAAAATCCATTCCCACGGTTCCCAATCTGCCATTATAAACGACCGATGATTAAACCAAGCAAAAAACCTATTGTAATCAGAAGGAAAGCAAAGATACTGATACGCACAATGATCTTTTTCCTTTCCAACCCTTGTGCATAGAACAGTTCTTTATAATCGTCCAGTATCGTTTCAAAAAATTTCATTGGCGCAATTTACGCAATAAGTTTCTCGTAGGTAAGAACGCTCTCGGATTTAGCGAGGAACTTATCAAACTTTTCCTGCGGTGTTGTTTCGCGGTTATTAAAACGGGTTGCAAATTCATTTAGGTAGCGGGTAATGTGCTTCTCGCTTACCTGATGGTAGATGCCATATAGGCCACGCTTTAAGAGACTCCAAAAGTTCTCGATGTTCTGCGTATGTACGTTTCCGGCAACATACAGTTTGATGCTGTGGTTAACCGTTTCGTGAGTGTAAATCTTACCAAGACCCCTGTACCCTACGTGTTCATCCGAATAAACGGTAGAGCCAGCCGGAACGTGCTTGGTAATGAAATCTACCATATGCTCCTTGCTTTCGCTTGGGATATGTTTCAGCACGATGTTACCGTCACGCTCAATCGCACCCAATACAACTTTCTTCACATTAACGTAGTTGCCCTCGGCATCTTTGGAACGCTTGTCCTTGTGTTTGAATTTCTCCTTGCCTCCAACGAAGGTGGCATCGGTCTCTACAACCTTATCAGCACCGCCAAGCACGGACGGGGCTTGTATTTTCAGCATTTCACGAACACGGTGTAATACGTGCCAGGCACTTTTTTGCGTGATGCCAAGATCGGTAGCCAATTGATGAGAACTGATTCCCTTCTTATGATTGGTGAGCAAGTAAATAGCTCCAAACCAAGTACGCAATGGTAATTTGCTGCTCTGAAAAATCGTGCCGACACGAACAGTAAACTTTTTATCGCAGGCCTTGTCGGAACAGCGGTAACCACGCTTGGTAACGTAGGGAGCTTCATCCGTTTTGCAGAACGGGCATACGGGCTTACCGTTCCAGCGTTTCCGTTCAAAATACTTGATGCACGTAGCTTCGTCTTTGAAGTGATCGAGCAGCTGGGGGATGGATTTAAAGTTCATTGCTAAAGTGTTTTTATCTTGTCCCTACTTATACCTAATTTCATGCCAAAGGTTACGGCAATATCTAATATTTCAATTTATATGGCATTTTAATATAAATTTCTTAAAAATATAAACTATTGAATGTCAATATATTATGGATATATTGTGGCATTATGTATAAAAATAGCCATTTATAAAGAAATTATCATACCTTTGTAATCGAATCAATTCTTAACAAATGAAACAGGACGCTAATGCGGAAAATGGAAAGACAGGCTATACTTATGCCTTCGTTACATTAAGCAATAGTATTATTGATGTTACGGAGATCGTTGGCCAATACGGAAACGGAACTTTTCTGTCAAGAAATGACATTGGGCTCGTGCTGAATTATAAAGACTCAGCATTAAGTCTCCATTTGTCAGCGTGTGTAACATACGGCCTTTTGGAAAATCAAAAGGGCGAAGGGTATAAACCTACTGAGTTATTTAATAAAATAAATATGCCAGGTAGCGAAAATGAAAAAACTCTTTCCATATATACTGCTTTACAACGACCAACATTATTCCAAAAATTAATATCTGACCACAATGGAAAGCAGTTACCCAAGGACGAGCATCTTTTAAATATTTTACAGAGGGATTTCAAGATAACAAAGTCATCGGCTAAAATAGTTGTCCCTGTTTTCATGAACAATTTAAGAGACTTAAATGTTTTGGGGGAAAACAATACATTAAAGTTAATAACTGCCCACCTAAAAGGAGATTTATCGGGAGGAAAGCCAACTCCGAAAGTAGATGTCCAGCCTCCACCTCCAGACGATCCCGAGCTTTTTGAATATAAAATCCCGCTAAAGTCTGGAGTATTTGTTATTCGTTATATTAAAGGGTCATTGAAAAAGCAAGATTTCAAGGCCATTAGAAGTGCGATAAAAGTACTTGAAATAGGAGAGTTGGGAGAGGAGTATTCGGAGGAAAACAATAATCATGAAAACTAAGGAGACATAAAAAACCCCGCATTTAGCGGGGCTATAAAAAATTCCGTTCCTGGTGGGGCGGATAGTCGGAAAAAATTGCAGGAGCGCTAAACTAACTGCAACGAAAGGAAGAAGTAACTCTGATCAAGTGAAAACACTTCCAATCTTATCTGATGGGAGGCGGGGTGTACACCCGCCTCTTTGCATTATGCGAATATACTACTTATTTTTTTATTATCTCAACGATGTATTCTACTGCGGGTATCTTCAAGTCTTCGAAAACTTTTTTAACAATGTAGCCCTCTTCATGAGTTCGGGAAGATACAAACCGTTGAAGATTGGAAACGTTTTTCTGACCCTTTCCATGCACTCGAAAATCTCCCATGTGGAATCTGGTAGCTTTTGCAACCATTTTATCGACAGCTGTTTCGATTTCATGCTCACCCATTCCGAAGTGAACAAAGAGTGCCCGTGCTTTGGCGCCTACTACCATGTCGTAATAGCGCCAAAATTCTTCATCACTAACCTGGTTATATAATTCTTTAAATTCCTCAAAGTAACCAGCCGAACATAGATTCGCAATATTCGCTCCCCTATCGCTGAATCGTTCCATTATATCCTTTTTATAAACATGTACACTTTTCCCAGCTTTATCTTGCGCCCTAATGAACAAGGCCATTTTAAGAGCCGCAAAATCATTATGAGATAAAATATCTTCGAAAAACTGAAGTATGTTCTGATCGTTATTATTGGAAGCATAGCTTTTATATAGATCGAGAGCTTCCTTTTTGGAATTTTTCCAAATCAATCCATCCGCATCAAAAATTTTCCGAATTACTTTATATGCAGCTTGTTTATTTTCTTCTATATCGAAAACAACAATGGTCAAAATTTTTGACCCTTTATCATAGGAAAGGCTAAAACCATCCTTTGCGGCCTGAGAACTTCCGTCCTCATCCAACAGGATGGTCACATCTTCTTTCCGTAAATATTCTTCGATTTGTTGATCTAAGGGAAGGGGTTTCCCGCCAAGAGGCTTCATGTTAATATTTTCCCTCTGTCAAATTTATTATTGAATGAAGATCTTCCTTAATAAAAATTTCGGAACCTTTTTTCATACCACCAAATTCAGTATGCTTAATAGTATCTCCATCAGGAGTTTCTATAAGCTCTTTTGTGGTAGAGTCAATAATAAATCCGTCTTCGTTAATGGACTTGCCGAAAGCCTCAAGAATGAGATGAAGTGATCTCTCAGTAAATAGTAATTTAGGCTTGTTCTCCATTTTTACTTAATCTATGATACTACTTGTAAAGCTACAAAAAGGGCGCAAATGTACGAAATTTATTTACACAATAACTATTCCCTTTGTTTTTTTATAAACTAACTTGTTAACGGCAAACATAGTAAAACTTGGCTCAGTTTAACGAAAATATTATGAAATATTTTCATGGACTCGAAAATAAGCCCTTATTTTACTGTAAATGAGGGCTATAAAATGACGTTACCAACACTTGCTTGTTCATATTCATGACGTATTTTAAGGATAAATTTCATAAAAAAACAACCCTTTTCTTATTGCAAAGATATATTACCGCCAGGGTGAAAGTACATGATTTCGGTCAGACAAACTTAGAGATAGCCGAGCCGGTTTGTCCCAACAGGTATATCATTGCCTTCCAGTTATTCGATTTATAGTGGGACGACCGAGTCGAGAGAAGAAAAGGGTTAATTCCCTTCACGCCCATTTGGTATATCGTTGCCAGAGCATGGCCTCCAGCTGCAGCTGGTTATCCTTGTGCTTGCCCAGGAATGAATAACGCAGGCTTTTGGCCAGGAGCCCGAACGGACCGGAATTGGTGTTGAATCCGAAGCTCCGGGCCATCACCTGGTAAAATGTTTCCTCCCAATTGTGCCTGTTCAGCTTAAGCGCATCCTTAATTTCACCGGATTTCCGCTCGAGCCGTTCCACCAGCAGGCGGTCGAGCCAGCCGGATAAGATGAACGTATCCACTGCTGCGGCCTGCTTCCCGCAGGGGATCCAATCCTTGCTGGACCTGAACTGCAGGTACTTTCCGTAAACGTTTGCCGGTATCCGCTCCCTCAGCTCGAGCGTGGGTATCAACTCCCCGTTCTTCCTGCGAAGCTTCACATCCGCTTCATACACTACATGCAGGATCACGTTGTCGTAGGCCTTATCGGTATGATGCGCGTGCCTTTTCCAGTCGGACGAACGGACATGTATCTCTACGTTGCCGGCCCATTCGGTGTTGCCGATCTTCAGGCGCGCGTTAAAAAAATCAGGACCCGAATCGAAATTGTGGTCGCCCGGCCTGGCAATGGAAATCTTTTCTCCTGCCGTGGTGCACAGGCGTGTGTGATCGAACAGGCGGAACTTCCAGGTATGCCAGAGGAACTCTTCGGTCATCTACGAATACGAATCTATGCGAATGTATGGATTTAGAGGAAAGCGTGCGTCAGGGAGAGGATTCTTTATTAAATTTGATAAACAAACCGCATGAAAAAAATCTTCCTCATCATTTGTATCCTGGTATCGGTGCTGCATTCCAACGGCCAGAACAAGGTGATCGTACAAGGGACGGATGATCCGCCTCCTCCCCCGCCCCCGGTGGAGATAAACGATTCGAATCACGTTTACCAGTACGTGGAAGAGCAGCCGGAGTTCCCGGGTGGCATGCTGGCCATGCGCATGTTCCTTCAGAAGAATATCGTGTATCCTCAACTTGAAAAAGAAAGCGGGATACAGGGCAAGGTCTTTATCGAATTTATTGTTGACAAGGATGGAAGCGTTACGGATGTTGAAGTGCGCAAAGGCGTGCCGGGAGGTCCCGGGCTGGAAAAGGAAGCCGTCCGGGTCGTTAAACTGATGCCCAACTGGAAGCCGGGAAAGATGAGCGGGAAGCCTGTGCGGGTAAAGTACATGCTCCCCGTTTCTTTCAGGCTCGATGGCGGTATCCCCGTGCCCGGTAACATAAACGCTCGGTTCCCGGGGGGAAAGCAAGCGATGGATGATTATTTCCGGAAGAACCTGGTTTACCCAGCAAAGGCAAAGAAGAAAAAGAAGGAAGGGGTAGTATCTCTGACCGCTTTGATCGGGAGCAATGGGAAAATACTGGATGTGATCGTAACGGAAGGCATCGGCATGGGGTGCGATGAGGAGGCTGTGCGGCTCGTGAAAGCCATGCCGGGCTGGGAGCCCGCAAAACAGGATGGAAAACTCATCGAGTCGAAAGAAATGATACGGGTGGAATTTAAATTATAAGCGGGCGAGCAATTTTTCCATTTCCTGCTGCATCTTCAGGGCCTCGTTTCGGGCCTGCTTCGCAAAATCATTCTTATCACTCGCGTAAATGATGTTGCGCGAAGAGTTCACGATGAGCCCACACGTACTGTTCATCCCGTATTGGGCCACTTCCTGCAGGCTTCCCCCCTGCGCGCCTACGCCCGGCACCAGCAGGAAATGATCGGGCGCAATTTTGCGGATGTCCGCCAGCATCTCCGCGCGGGTGGCGCCCACCACATACATCATGTTGTCAGCATTTCCCCATTGCTGTGATCTTTTCAGAACTGTTTTATACAGTTCATGTTCCGTTTGGAAATCACCCGCGCCTTTGTTAGAAGTGAGCACGAGCAGGATCACCCACTTTCCTTCGTATTGCAGGAACGGTGTCACTGAATCTTCTCCCATGTACGGAGCTACCGTAAGCGCATTAAAATCCATGGCGCCAAAAAAGGCCTGCGCATACATGGATGACGTGTTGCCGATATCCCCGCGCTTGGCATCAGCAATAGAAAAAATGTCTTTGAATTTATTCAGGTAATCCGCAGTTTTTTCAAGCGCCTCCCAGCCCGCGCTTCCCAGCGATTCGTAAAAAGCAGTATTGGGCTTGTAGGCAATGCAGAGGTCGTGCGTGGCATCGATGATCTGCTTGTTGAACTCAAATACCGGGTCTGAAGATCTGTGAAGGTGGCGGGGGATCTTTTTGATATCAGTATCAAGGCCGATGCAGAGGAAGCTCTTTTTGATCTTTATATTCTCGAAAAGTTGTGTACGGGTCATACCGCTGCTCCTTCCTTTAGACGTTCCGCATTCTCCGCCACCTGCAGGGCATCGATCATCTCCTGGATATCTCCGTCCATGAACGTGGGCAGGTTGTGAATGCTCAGCCCGATGCGATGGTCGGTGACACGGCTCTGCGGATAATTGTAGGTCCGTATCTTGGCCGAACGGTCGCCCGTGGATACCATGGTCTTTCTTTTCTTCGTCACTTCGGTCAGGTGCTTCTGGTGCTCGATCTCGTACAATTTCGCCCGAAGCATCTCCATGGCGCGTTCGCGGTTGCTGTGCTGCGAGCGTCCTTCCTGGCACGTGACCACGATCCCGCTCGGCTTGTGCGTAAGCATAACCTTGGTCTCCACCTTGTTCACGTTCTGTCCCCCCGCCCCGCTCGAGCGCGCGGTCTGTATCTCGATGTCGGCCGGGTTGATCTGCACATCCACTTCTTCCGCTTCGGGCAGAACCACCACCGATGAGGCTGACGTATGCACCCGGCCCTGCTGCTCGGTGGCCGGCACGCGCTGCACGCGGTGCACACCGCTCTCGAACTTTAAAATGCCGTATGCATTCTCACCGATCACTTTAAAGATAACCTCCTTGAACCCTCCCATGGTTCCTTCCGAGCTGTCCATCACTTCCACGCGAAGCCCGTTGCGCTCGCAGTACCGCGCGTACATCCGGTAAAGATCCCCCGCGAACAGGCTGGCTTCATCACCTCCCGTGCCGGCCCGTATCTCCATGATCGCGTTCTTTTCATCCTCAGGGTCCTTTGGTATCAGCAGGTTCTTTATTTCTTCCTCCATCCGGGCCCTCTTCGGCTCCAGCGATTCAAGCTCTTCTTTCGCGAACGCGATCAGCTCGCTATCTTTTTCAGTCCGCAATATCTCCTTCGCGCTCGCGATATCCTCCATCACTTTTTTATAATCGTGGTAGGCATCCACGATCTCCTTCAGGCCCTTGTATTCCTTGTTCAGGCGGGCAAAGAGCTTCATGTCCGACATGGTCTTCGGGTCGGAGAGCTGCTGTTCCACCTCCTGCCAGCGTTCTTTTATGGCCTGTAATTTTTCTAACACGGAATTATTTTTCGGGATACAAAAGTACGGAAATGCAGCAACCTAGTACTCAAAGGTGCCGTACTGTGATTCAACCGTGAGCTTTTTTTCTTTGTGCTTCTCGACCCGCCCGATGATCCGGGCTTCAACACCCAATTTTTCAGAAATGGAAATGATGGAAGGAGCGATCTTCCCCGGCACATAAAGCTCCATGCGGTGGCCCATGTTGAACACTTTGTACATCTCCTTCCAGTCGGTCCTGCTCTCATACTGGATGAGCTTGAAGAGCGGTGGCACTTCGAACAGGTTGCTCTTAATTATATGCAGGTTGTTCACGAAGTGAAGCGCCTTGGTCTGCCCGCCCCCGCTGCAGTGGAACAGGCCGTGAATGTTCCGCCTGTGCTTCTGCAATATCTTTTTGATGACCGGTGCATACGTGCGCGTGGGCGAAAGCACCAGCTTCCCCACCGTGGTCTCCACCATTCTGCCATTGTACTCAATGTGGATCTTATCGGTAAGCTTTTTTGTTCCCGCGTACACCAGCTCCATCGGTATCTTCTTGTCGTAGCTCTCGGGATAACGGAGCGCGAGGTATTTCTCAAACACATCGTGCCGTGCGGAAGTGAGGCCGTTGCTGCCCATTCCCCCGTTGTACTCACGTTCGTATTTTGCTTTGCCGTACGAAGCCAGGCCCACGACCACATCCCCCGCACGGATGTTCTTATTATCGATAACGTCCTTCCTCTTCATCCTGCACACCACGGTGGAATCTACGATGATGGTGCGCACCAGGTCGCCCACATCTGCGGTCTCGCCACCTGTGGAGCGAATACCGATGCCGTAGGTGCGCAATTGCTCCAGTATCTCTTCCGTACCGTTGATCACGGCCGATATCACTTCGCCCGGGACCAGGTTCTTGTTCCTTCCGATAGTGGAAGAAAGAAGAATGTTGTCGGTTGCGCCCACGCACAGCAGGTCATCCACGTTCATCACGATGGCATCCTGCGCGATCCCTTTCCATACGCTGAGATCACCGGTCTCTTTCCAGTACATGTAGGCCAGCGAGGACTTGGTGCCGGCCCCATCGGCATGCATCACCACGCAGTGCTGCTTGCTTCCGCCCAGCAGGTCGGGCACGATCTTGCAGAAAGCCTTCGGGTAAATGCCCTTGTCGATCTTTTTAATGGCGGCATGCACATCTTCCTTGCCAGCCGACACACCGCGCTGTCGGTATTTTTCGTCACTCATAGGCTAAAACAAAACATCCCGACTGTTCATCGGGACGTTCTGCTTGATCTTTTGTTCGATCATTATTTGGGTTTCTTCGGATCGGTCTTCGGCTGGTCCTTTCCTTTGTCCTTGGGCTGATCCTTGGTCCCCGTTCCGGTCCCGGTTGTCGATGTGCCGGTTCCGGTGTTGGCGGGGGTGGTAGTCGTAGTTGATGTGCCAGTACCGGTGCCGGTACCTGTACCAGTTCCGGTGCCAGTCGTGCCGGTGCCCTGGTCCTTCGGCTGGTCGGTGCCCGGCTCGTTGTTATCGCCTTCACCGCCTTCCGAGTTGGAGTTGTTCATCTTGATCTCCGGGAACGGGTTCTCGCTGCTGTTGCCGCCTTCCTTGGGCTTGTAGTTCTTGCCGGTGATGCTGAATACCACCCTGCGGTTGATCTGCATCACGGCTTCGTAGTCATCCTTGTTCTTGCCCTTGGGCACATTCGCATTGATCCATTGCTCGGAGAGCTTGGTTCCCTTGGGAACGATCTTGCCGCTGGGCAGCTTAATTTCCTTGTCCGTTACAGCCGGTGTGCTTTCGCCATAACCTTTTGCGGTGATGCGGTCAGCCGGAATACCTTTTTCCTTGATGAGGTACTCCACGCAGGTCTTGGCGCGGTTGTACGAAAGTTTCTGGTTGTACGCTGCATCGTTACGGTAGTCGGTGTGCGCGGCAAGCTCCACGGTGATGTTCGGGTTCTCGATCAGTGTTTTGTACAGGAACTCCAGCGAATCCTTCGGATTGGAAGGGTGGTTCAGGTCATACTTGTCGAGGTTGAAAAGCACGAGCGGCATCTTGATCTCGATCTTGATGAGCTTGAGCTGGAAGTCCTGCTTGAAGGTCTTGGATTCGGTTTCGCCCACTGTGGTCAGCTTGCCCGAGGGATTACCGAGGTACCCTTTGGGAGCATCAGTGGAAACGATATCGAGGCCGGATGCTTTCAGCACATAAGAGGTGTTCTCCTTGATATAGCGGGCCGTTCCGTTGGTCTCATACTTATAATAACCGGCCTTGTCGGTCTTGATATCGTAAGTGGATCCGTCAGAGCCGAACAGCTTAACAGTTGCGCTTTCGATCGGCTTACCGCTTTCCTGCTCTGTCACGATGCCTTCAACTGCGAAGAGCAGCGGGGGAAGGATGAAAGAATAAATATCGTCCTGTCCTTTTCCGCCCGAGCGGTTGGACGTAAGGTAGCCTCTTTCGTTCTTGCCTTCGAAGATGATCCCGAAATCGTCACCGGCCGAGTTGATCGGGTATTTCATATTATCCACATCTCCCCATTGCTTATCACCTTTCTTCACGGCCTTGAAGATGTCGAGACCGCCCATGCCGAGGTGACCGTTCGAAGAGAAGTAAAGTGTTCCGTCATCGTGCATGAAGGGAAACATCTCGTCACCGGTGGTGTTAACGGCCGGGCCGAGGTTCACGGGTTTGCCCCAGGTCTTGGTCTTCTTATCGAACACCGAATAGTAGAGGTCCTTTCCGCCCTGCCCGCCCGGCATGTCGGAAACGAATACCATCGTTTGCTCATCGGTGGATAGCGTGGGATGAGCGAATGCAAAGCTGTCCTGCGCCACTTCGAGCTTATCGAACACCACTTTTTCGGGTTCGCTCCAGGCCTGGCCTCTTTTTTCAGCTTTATAGATCTGGCATTTCAGTACTTTGTTCTTAAGGGTTATGCACTTGGTGAAGTACATCATGTTGGCCTTCTTGTTCACGGAAGGAGTGGCTTCGTTGTCGCCCGTGCTGAGCGGTGCGGCCAGCGGAGCCGGTGTCTTCCATTTCCCGTTCTTATCTACGGAAGTTTCAAAGATATCGGCATAGAGCTCCCCGATCTGTGAATCTTCCTGTCCGCCAGTGGCTCCTTCGCGGGTAGAGGAAAAATAAAGCGTGTTGTATTTCTTATCCGCATAGCCCGGAGAATAATCGAGATCCTTGGAGTTGATCTGCGCCATGTTCTCCACTTTGTAACGGGTGGGATTGTCCTTCCATTTTTGCGCGAGATCGCACGATTTGATGCCATCCTCCGCACGCGGGTTCGAAGGAACCTCTTTCTTGAAGTTCTGGTATTCGGTGAGTGCCTCAGCGTATTTTTCGCTGGCCTTTTTACAGTCGGCCAGGTAAAGGATCGCGATGGGGTCGGGGTACTTGGCTTTAATGGCCTTGGTGTAATAGGTCTCTGCCTGCTTCACGTCATTCACCAGGCGGTAGCATTCAGCCGTTTTGTACAGCACTTCAGCTTTTTTCGCCTTGGGAGCTTTTGCATATGCCTTCTTGTAAAGATCAATGGCAGCATAAAATTCGTGGTTGTTGTATGCCTTTTCAGCTTCTTTTAAAAATGCTTTTTGAGCGTTTGCGCTGAAGCAGAAGATCACTGCTGCACTGGTGGAAAGAATGATTTTTTTCAACATTGTTCTGACCGTTTTTAAAGTGTTATTTTAAGCGGGTGCTAAAATAGCTATTTCTTTTAAAACCAAAAAATAGTTTTTTTACATTTTTTGGGCTTAAACCCCCGATCCGGACGACTAAACACCCTCTTTCATCGTCCTGTTCAAACACTATAACCCGGCACGGACGAAAAGATACGGTTCATTTTAATGAAAAAGCCCTGGCATGTCGCTCAGGGCTTTTCCGGGTCATTTGGCTCCGACTCATTTGCTGAACAGCATCTCGCGGTATTTGGGAAGCGGCCAGCTCTCATCATCCACGATCAGTTCGAGCTTGTCCACGTGGTTGCGGATCACATCGAAGCAAGGCTTCACTTTTTCGCAGTAGGCCTTTGCTTTCTTCTCGGCATCCTCAATGGCATTGGCCTTCTTGCGCTCTTCGGTCATGGCATCCACGTTGGTCTTGATGGCCTGCACGTGCTCGGAGATCTCGAGGATCATTTCGGTCTGGATGGCACTGGCCTTTTTGAACTCCCCGTTCAGGATCTCTTTCAGCCCCCGCACGTTCTGCACGAGCGAGCTCTGGTATTTGATGGCGGTGGGGATGATGTGGTTCAGCGCCAGGTCACCGATCACGCGTCCCTCGATCTGGATCTTCTTGATGTAGGTCTCCAGGGCGATCTCGTAGCGCGCGTGCTGCTCGCGCTCGTTCATGATGCCCATTTCTTCCATGAGCTTTATGTTCTGCTTGTCCACGAATATTTTCAGCGCCTCGGGCGTGGTCTTGATGTTCGAAAGCCCGCGCTTTTTCGCCTCCTTCACCCACTCTTCGCTGTAGCCGTTGCCTTCGAACAGGATCTTCTTGGAGGCCTTGATGTATTCCACCAGCACTTTGAAGATCACTTCGTCACGGTCATCGTTCTTTTTCATCATGGCTTCCACATCCTTAGCAAATTGCCGGAGCTGGGCTGCTACGATTGTGTTGAGCACAGTCATAGCGCCTGCGCAGTTGGCTGAAGAACCTACGGCACGGAACTCAAACTTATTGCCGGTAAAGGCGAAAGGCGATGTGCGGTTGCGGTCGGTGTTATCGAGCAAAACGTCCGGGATGCGCCCGATGCCGAGCTTGAGGGCGGTTTTCTCATCGGGGGTCATCTTGCCGGCCTTCACGTTCTTCTCCAGGTCGCTCAGCACTTTGGTGAGCTGGCTGCCGATGAATGCGCTCATGATGGCGGGCGGAGCTTCGTTGGCACCCAGGCGGTGGTCGTTGCCTGCGGAGGCGATGGATGCCCTCAGCAGGTCGGCATTGTCGTGAACCGCTTTGATCGTATTGACAAAGAAGGCCAGGAACTGGAGGTTGGTCTTGGGATTCTTGCCGGGTGAAAGCAGGTTCTTGCCCGTGTTGGTGCCCATGCTCCAGTTGTTGTGCTTGCCGCTCCCGTTCACACCGGCAAACGGCTTTTCGTGGAAGAGCACACGGAAGTTGTGCCTGCGTGCCACCTTGTCCATCACGTCCATGATCAGCTGGTTGTGATCTACCGCGAGGTTACATTCTTCAAATATCGGTGCGCACTCGTATTGGTTCGGTGCTACTTCATTGTGACGGGTCTTGACCGGTATACCCAAGTTCCAGCACTCGTTCTCAAAATCACGCATAAAGTGCTGCACCCGCTCCGGGATGCTGCCGAAGTAATGGTCTTCGAGCTGCTGGCCTTTGGCCGGTGCATGGCCGAACACCGAACGGCCGGTGAGTATCAGGTCCGGGCGCGCATCGTACAGCGCGGTGTCGACAAGGAAATATTCCTGCTCCCAGCCCAAAGTGGCGGTAACTTTCGTAACGCTCTTGTCAAAGTACTGGCAAACTTCGGTAGCTGCTTTATCCAGTGCAGTGAGCGCTTTGAGCAATGGCGTTTTGTAATCGAGCGCTTCACCGGTGTAGGAAACAAATATGGTGGGGATGCAAAGCGTATTCCCGATGATGAAGGCGGGAGAGGATGGGTCCCATGCCGTGTACCCGCGCGCCTCGAAGGTGTTGCGTATGCCTCCGCTGGGGAATGAAGAAGCATCGGGTTCCTGCTGAACAAGCTGTTCGCCTCCGAACTTTTCGATGGCCCTTCCGCCTTCGATGGGCGTGAAGAAGGCATCATGCTTCTCGGCCGTGGTGCCGGTTAGCGGCTGGAACCAGTGGGTGTAGTGCGTGGCACCGTGCAGCATAGCCCATTTCTTCATGGCGCTGGCCACGCCTTCGGCCACCTTGCGGTCGATCTTGGCGCCTGCTTCGATGGCGTTCATTACGGCTTTGAAAGCCTCATCGCTGAGGTGCTGCTGCATGGCGTCCTTGCCAAATACATTTTTTCCAAAATACTCGGATACGGAGTTGCCCGGCATGTGTACATCCTGGGGAGTGCGGGTCATCACTTCCTCCAGGGCTTTGAATCTGATAATTGCCATTGCCTGTTATGTTTTTTGAGGGTTAGTTAAGATTTTTTTAAGGAAAAACAGGGCGAAGGTACCCTTTTTTCGGGGGTATTGGTCAAAAATTATTAACTTTTTGGTAACAGCCCCCTTTTTATGGGGGGGGGCTCCTTATAATAAGGAAGGATTCAAGAGGCGGCCGCTGGCCAGGAGCTTGTGCATGAACTTCTCGAACCGGGCTTCTTTCATCAGGTTGACATGACCTGTGTGATGGCAATCGCTTCCCAGGAAGGAAACCATGTTCTTATCGATCAGTTGCTCTGCAATTTTTTTCGCTCCCGGTCCGTAATGACCCGTCAGTGAACCGATATTGACCTGCAGCAGCACTCCCTTGCCGGGGATCTCTTCGTACTTTTCAAAATTATTCTGCCAGTAGCCATAGCGTTCGGGGTGAGCAAGTATGGGTTTGTACCCTGAAGTGATCAGCTTGAACACGATCGCGGTGAAATTATCGGGGGGGTTCAGGAACGAAAGCTCGAACAGTACGTAGTTGCTGCCAAAGGTGAGCAGGTTCTTTTCATCGATCTTCTTTTCAAATTCGTAATCGAGGTAATACTCTGCGGCTGCGTCAATCTGTATGCTCATGTTTTGCGCCTTCAGCTCTGCTCTTACCTTTTCCAATCCGCCCAGGATCCGTTCCGGGGTATTCCGGAAATGATCGCTCATGATGTGGGGGGTTGTGATCACTTTTTTATACCCGAGCTCAGCAAAGCTGCGGATAAGGCCTATCGAGTCCTCCATCGTTTGCGCGCCATCGTCAATGCCGGGGATCAAATGCGAATGGATGTCGCATTTCAGCACCGAGAGATCGGCAGGGTTGTCTGTGCGGGTGGGCTTACTGAATATGCTGGAGAAAAAAGACATCTACGAATACGAATCATTACGAATGTACGAAGAAAGGTTGGGGGAGTATAAAATTCTCAGCCCTTGAAACCCTGCTTACTTTTTAAACCACTCCACCGTCCTTCTCAACCCTTCCTCTGCCCTAACAGTTGGCTCGTAGCCGAGGATCCGTTTTGCTTTGGAGATATCTGCCAGCGAATCTTTCACATCTCCTTTCCGTTCCTCCCGGTGTTTTGCTTCGAGCAATGATCCCGTTATCTTTTTCAGAAGGGCAAACAATTGGCTTACGGATATCTGCTCGCCTACGGCAACATTGAAGATATTACCGACAGCCTCTTTGTGCGTGCAGAACATGGCCCTGACGTTGGCCTGAACCGCGTTCTCCACGAAAGTAAAGTCGCGCGACTGGCTTCCATCGCCATTGATCCACACCGGTTTATTGTGCAGCAGCCCCTCGATGAACAACGGGATGGCCGCAGCGTACTCCCCTTTCGGGTTTTGTTTCGGGCCGAAGATATTGAAGTAACGAAGGCCAATGATCTCCATGTTGTAGGTTCTGCAGAATATATCCGCATAGAATTCATTCACCAGCTTGCTCACTGCGTAAGGCGACAGGGGCTTGCCGATCCGCTCTTCCTTTTTGGGAGAGTCGGTGATGTCGCCATAAACGGATGATGAGCTGGCGTAGACAATGCGTTTCACCCCTGCATCGCGCGCTGCGATGAGCACATTCAGGAAGCCCGTTGCATTGGTGTGATGCGTGGCAGCCGGGTTCTCGATCGAGCGCGGTACGGAGCCCAAGGCCGCCTGGTGGAAAATAAAATCAATGTCGGTGCAAGCCGCCTTGCACGCAGCCGGGTCGCAAATATCGCCTTTGATGAACTGGAAGTTGGGAAATGAAAGGAACGGTTTGATATTTTCTTCGAAGCCCGTAGCCAGGCTATCGAATGCCACGACTTTTTTCGCCTTGTGCTTTAGAAGATATTCCACCAGGTTGCTTCCGATAAAGCCGGCACCTCCCGTTACAAGGAATGAATGCTGTGATAAATCTATTTTGTGAAATTTTTCCGAGTACATCTGGGGTTATCACAAATTGTGATAAACGCGATTTATCTTTTTACGTATTGCTCCTCATAGTACTTCTGGTAATCCCCGCTCGTTACATTGCGCAGCCATTCTTCGTTGGCCAGGTACCAGTCAACGGTCCGTTCTAATCCTTCTTCAAACTCCAGGGAGGGTTTCCATTTGAGCTGGCGCTGCAGCCTGGAGGAGTCGATGGCATAGCGCAGGTCATGCCCCGCACGGTCTTTCACGAACGTGATGAGCTTTGCGCTTTCTCCTTTTTTCCGCCCCAGTTTGCGGTCCATGATGGAGCAAAGCAATTGGATCAGGTCAATGTTCTTCCACTCGTTGTTGCCGCCAATGTTATAGGTATCTCCCGCTTTCCCTTTATGGAAGATCACATCGATGGCGCGCGCGTGATCCTCCACGAACAGCCAGTCGCGGACGTTCTGGCCTTTGCCGTAAACGGGAACCGGCTTGTTGTTCTTGATATTATTGATGGCAAGCGGAATTAATTTTTCCGGGAAATGATAGGACCCGTAATTGTTGGAACAGTTGGAGATCACTACAGGAAGGCCGTAGGTGTCGTGGTACGCACGCACGAAATGGTCGGAGCCGGCCTTGCTGGCTGAGTACGGGCTGTGCGGATCGTAGGTTGTGGTCTCTTTGAATTTGCCTTTTTTGCCAAGTGTACCGTAAACCTCATCAGTGCTCACATGATAAAATAATTTTCCTTTAGAAATATTTTCGAGCGAGGAGTTCCAGAAGTGCTTAGCTGCATTCAGCAGCGTTACTGTACCAATCACGTTCGTATTCACGAACTCCATGGGGTTGGAGATACTCCGGTCAACATGGCTTTCTGCTGCAAGGTGGATCACTCCGTCAAACCGGTGCTTCTCAAATAAGTTCCGGATGATATCCGCATCTTTTATATCTCCTCGCACAAATTCATAGTTCGGCCTGCTCTCGATGTCCTTCAGGTTGGCGAGATTGCCTGCATACGTAAGCTTATCGAGATTGACAATTTTATAACCGGGATATTTATCCACGAACAACCGAACTACGTGGCTCCCGATAAAGCCCGCACCGCCCGTTATGAGAATGGTCCTCTTCATTAAAGCGACCAGTAATTAAGGGTTTTGAGCTTGCCCTTGTAAATACCTTTTACATCGGCCAGTATTCCTTTATCTGCAAGTATCGACTTAAAGTATTTTTCGTCCAGCTGCAAATATTCTTTGTGGTTCACTGCAACGATCACCGCATCGTAATTCTTACCATTCGTTTTTACAAGTCCAAAACCATATTCGTGCATCAGCTCCTCGGACGAGGCGTGCGGATCGGTTACATCCACCTGCACCGAGTAGGATTTCAGCTCCTTCACTACATCCGCTATCTTGGAGTTCCGGATGTCGGTGACGTTCTCCTTGAAGGTCGCGCCCATGACCAGCACTTTCGCTTTGGAAATGTCCGTACCGGCCGCAATGATCTTCTTTACCGTGTTCTTGGCCACGTAAAATCCCATCGAGTCGTTCACGTACCGCCCGCTGTTGATCACGCGCGCGTGGTAACCCATCGATTCCGCTTTATGCGTAAGGTAATACGGGTCCACCCCGATGCAGTGCCCGCCTACAAGGCCCGGTGAGAACTTCAGGAAGTTCCACTTGGTGCCTGCAGCATCCAGCACATCGAACGTGTTGATGCCCATCTTGGAAAAGATGATGGACAGCTCGTTCATCAGGGCAATGTTCACATCGCGCTGGGTGTTCTCAATGATCTTGGCCGCCTCGGCCACCTTGATGGCGGGCGCCTTGTGTGTGCCGGGCTCCACGATGATCTCGTACACGTTTGCTATTTCTTCGAGCGATTCGGCATCACACCCGCTTACTACTTTCAGGATCTTCGTGATCGTGTGCTGCTTGTCCCCCGGGTTGATGCGCTCGGGTGAATAGCCCACTTTGAAATCCTTTCTGAACTTCAGCCCGGATTCTTTTTCAAGAACGGGAATGCAATCTTCTTCGGTGCAGCCGGGGTAAACAGTCGATTCATATACTACATAGTCGCATTTTTTCAAAACCTTCCCTACCGACTCTGAAGCGCCAAGCAATGGCTTGAGATCTGGCAGGTTGTGCTCATCGATAGGAGTGGGAACCGCCACAATGAAGAATCTCGCTTTCCTGAGCACATCCAGCGAATCGGTGAATTCGATGTTGCATCCCTCAAAATCCTTTTTTGAAAGCTCGTTGCTCGGGTCGATGCCCTTCTTCATCATGTCCACCCGCTTGCGGTTGATGTCGAAGCCGATCACTTTGATCTTCTTCGCGAAAGCGAGCGCGATCGGAAGTCCCACGTATCCGAGACCGATCACGGCCAATGCGGCTTTCTTATCTTTTATGTCCTTATAAATTCCCATGCTCAGGATTTTCTGTCCGGCTTGCGCAATGCGTAGATCCGTTCGATGATATCCACCACCTTCATGCCTTCCAATGCGTTGGTTGTAATTGTATTTTTTCCTTTTAGGGTTTCCACCACATTTTCGATCACAAAATGATGATTGTTGGCTGAACCTTTGTACCCGCCATAATCGTTCGCAGGCGCGGTTTCAGAAAGTTCGGGCATCTTGTAATCCATTATGTGACAGTATTCGACCTTGTCCATGTACTGTCCTCCCACTTTGGCACTGCCCTTGCTCCCGATCACCGTAATGCTGCTCTCAAGGTTCTTGTCCCACACTGCGGTGGAATAATTAATCGATCCCAGTCCGCCATTGATAAAACGGAAGTTCACAAAGCCGCTGTCCTCGAACTCCGTGAGCCGGCCGTGATTGAAATCGGAGAACCTGGCCTGGATGTCGGAGATGTCCCCGAACAGCCAGTATAAAAGATCGATCCAGTGCGAGAACTGGGTGAACAGGGTTCCGCCATCGAGCGCCTGCGTCCCTTTCCACCCGTCTCCCTTGTAGTAGCGCTCATCGCGGTTCCAGTAGCAGTTGAGCTGCACCATGTAAATATCACCGATGATCTTTTTTTCCACGATCTGCTTCAGCCACCTGCTGGGAGGTGAATAGCGGTTCTGCATCACGCAAAACACCTGCCGGTGCTTCTGCAATGCCCTGGACAGGATCTGCTCGCAGTCGTGCCGGTGAAGCGCCATCGGCTTCTCCAGCACCACGTGCTTGCCGCACTCCAGCACCTTGAGCGCGTGCTCTGCATGCAGGCCGTTAGGTGTGCACACGCTCACTACATCCACTTCGGCATGCGTGTTCAAAAGCTCATCAACGGAGGAGTAAAATTTTTCTTTGATACCATCCAGCTGCAGTTTGCCTTTCGGAAGAATGTCGCAAACGGCCACCAGCTCCGTCTCCGGGTTTCGCCTGAGCATTTCTGCGTGGCGCTTGCCGATATGTCCCTGCCCAACTACGGCAAATTTTATCTTGCTCAATTTACTGGTTACGAATTAACGAATCGTGTAACGAATATTACGAATAACGATCATTTGATTTTGGTTATGCGTCCTCTGGTCAATTTATATTTCTCTTTCGACTCGGAACAAATCGCCACTCCTTTCTTAAAGTTCAGCCGGTGACCGTATTCGCTCATCCAGCCTGCCTGCTTCGCGGGGTTGCCGAACACCAGCGCGTAAGGCGGAACATTTTTCGTGACGACCGCCCCGGCCCCTACAAAGCAGAATTCACCGAGGGTGACCCCGCATACGATGGTCGCATTCGCACCGATGCTTGCTCCTTTCTTCACCAATGTTCTTTCGTATTTGTCCCTGCGCACGACCGAACTGCGCGGGTTAGTGATGTTGGTGAACACCATGGAAGGGCCCAGGAACACATCGTCCTCGCACACAACGCCCGTATAAATGGAAATATTGTTCTGCACCTTCACATTCCTCCCCAGTACCACTTCGGGCGATACCACCACGTTCTGCCCGATGTTGCAGTTCTCCCCGATCACGGCCTTGGGCATGATGTGCGAGAAGTGCCAGATCTTCGTTCCCTTTCCTATTTTGCAGCCCTCATCAACTATGGCAGTGGGGTGAGAAAAATATTCCTTTTCCATCATCGGCTTTACAAGCGCCAAAGATAATAAAATGGATGGTTAGGGGTGACCGTCAGCCGCGGAAAGGGAATTTCGCAATGGAAATGTATTGCACTCCCCGGTCTGTTTGCGTGGATTCCCAAAGCTCGCAGCAGGTCACGCTCAGTGGATCCGCCTGGAAGGAATGGCCGAGGTTGAGCTGCGAAGTGTCGAACGTTGAATTGAACCGTGCCAGCGTGATATGGGGTACCGGCTCGCGAAAGTGAAAAGGGTTTTCAGGAATGAATTCGCGGAGCGCGAGATGGATGCGGTTGGCAAGATCGGTGAATAATGTCAAGCGGCCGAACTGCATCCAGATCATGCGCGGCCTTTTGCGCGGGGGAGCCAGCGTGATCCGTTCCAACCAAAGAGTAAACGGTTCGGTGGACAGCGCCAGCTCCCTGATCGTTTCGGTGATGGAAGCAACATGCTGCGCTGCCATATTTCCGATAAAGTAAACAGTGATATGCAGGTTGTAATCCCTCGTCCATATCGTTCGCTGCGCAGGGTTGCTCTCCTGAAATTGCCCGATCGCGTCCTTTAACTTTACCGGCACGGGAATGGCTGCAAACAGCCTGCGCTGACTATCTCCGGATGTCAAACGAAGAAAAATTTTGGAGTGTGCCTTCTGAAAAGTTTACTTCCGTTACGGAAGCGCGGGGAGGGCCTTTCCTGCACCACTCGATAAGCCTGCCTAACAGGTCCGATGTTCCTTCCGCCTCGAGGTACACATCACCGTTCTTTTCGTTCCGCACAAAACCGGTGAGTCCAAGCCGGCCCGCCATCTCGCAGGCCGACTGCCGGTAGAAAACACCCTGCACGCGACCCTTCACGGTGATGTTGTAGTGCTTCATCCATAACAAATTTACTTATTATGGATCAGCCCTTGCTTATTTGTTGTTGCCCAGCTGCTCCTGGGCGCGGGCATCCATGCCCTTGCGGAACTTCAGGTTGTCGGAGTAGTACAGGGCCGCGCGCTTGTGGTAACGCACATACGCATCTTCGGCCGTCTTGATGGCTTCGTCCAGCTTACCGCACATCTCGTAGTAAACGGCCAGGTTGTAAAGCGAACGGAACGCCACTTTTCTTTTGCCCGAGCCGCTGTTGGCCTGCCAGATGCTGAAGGCATCGTTCCAGCGGTTGACGAATGCGAGCCTCCTGGCCTCTTTCATCGAAGCGCTGCCGCTTGTGTACCATTCGCGGTGAAGGGTAACGGGGTGAGGAGTGATGCGGTAGGCATAATCTTCCCCTGCCATTGAACAATTCCTGTTCAGGCCCTCGCGCGCGCGCGAAGTGCGGAGCAGCACTTCCTGGTCGGTGATGCTCATCGATCCGAAATCGAAGCTTGCCTTGTTGATGAACTGGTCGATCATCGAGCTTCCGCGGGCCGGGTAGATCCTCCAGCCTGTATTTACTACCGAGCGCAGGGTGAACGTGGGCCCGCTGGGCGTGACGGCCGCAATGTTCACCACGTTAAAGGTGGCCGGCAACCCGTTCACCTTCGACACCACGCTGATGTCGAATGCTTCGAGCGCGATCACGAAGTCGGCATTGTGCGCCCTGCAAATGCTATCGATGAATGCGGGCGCGAGCGATTCCGTTGGAAACGATTCGTTGCCGGTACCCATGTAAATTTTATCGTTGATGATGTCCACCTCGTAATGCTTCATCGAGCCGCTGAGCGCGCCCGAAAGCGCATTCAGGCACAGGAAGGTGATGTTCTCATCCTTCTTGCCCCAGTCACCGCTCATGATCTGCTCAAATTTATTCCCAACAAGGAACTGGTGCGCGGGGCGTGTGCGATTGAGGAGCACCACCTTTTTATATTCCGGGGGAATGTTAACGGCAGCGGGCTGAACGGTATCGAAGTGCGCAATGGCCGTACACCCGGTGATCAGCAAAGCATAAGCAGCACAAAGAAGAGTAAGGATATTTTTCATCTGGATAGGTTTAGAAAGTAAATTTAGCAATCCCGCAGAAACAACAATCATGCCTCTAAAATGTCCCGGTAGATACCAGCCGTCCCCTCATCGAAGCAACAAAAGATGACGTTTTGCGGAAAGGAGCTCGCGGCCAAAAAGTTTTTCACCTCCGCAACTGCAATCCGCGCGGCCCGTTTGGGCGGGAAGCGGTAAACGCCCGTGCTGATGGCCGGGAACGCAATGGATCGGATGTTGTTCTCCGCTGCGAGCCTGAGGGAATTACGGTAGCAATTGGCCAGCAGTTCATCTTCGTTACGTGTGCCGCCATTCCAAACGGGGCCCACGGTGTGGATCACAAACTTTGCGGGAAGCTTAAAGCCGGGAGTGATCTTCGCCTCACCGGTCGGGCATCCACCCAGCGTGCGGCAGTATCCAAGCAATTCCTTTCCTGCGGCCCGGTGGATGGCTCCATCCACTCCCCCACCGCCCAGTAGCGAGGTGTTGGCGGCATTCACGATAGCATCAGCATGCAAGCGGGTAATATCGCCCTGCAAAATCTCGATGCGCGGGCTCACTGTTTTACGTAAGCATCAAAGTTCTTGTGCTCCACCTTTCTAAGCTCTTCAGGAGAAAGCGACCGGAAATACGCGTAGGTGATCTTCAATCCTTCGGCACGCGGAACCTTCGGCTCCCAGCCGAGGAGCTTCCTGGCCAATGAAATATCCGGCTGGCGCTGTTTTGGATCGTCCTGCGGCAGCGGCTTGTACACCAGTTTTTGCTTGGTGCCGGTAAGCTTCACGATCTCTTCCCCGAACTCCTTTATCGTGATCTCATCTGGATTGCCGATGTTCACGGGAAGGTGATGATCGCTCAACAGCAGCCGGCAGATCCCTTCCACCAGGTCGTCCACATAACAGAACGACCGCGTCTGCGAGCCGTCACCGAAGATGGTGAGATCCTCTCCGCGCAAAGCCTGCCCGATGAAAGCGGGCAGCACGCGCCCGTCATTCAGCCGCATGCGCGGGCCGTAGGTATTGAAGATGCGCACGATGCGCGTTTCCAGCCCGTGCACGTTGTGGTAGGCCATGGTGATGGCCTCGGCAAACCGCTTGGCCTCATCGTAACAGCCGCGCGGACCCACGGGATTCACGTGTCCCCAGTAATCTTCAGTCTGCGGATGCACCAGCGGATCGCCATACACTTCGGAAGTGGAAGCGATAAGGAAACGGGCTTTCTTTGCTTTGGCCAGTCCAAGGCAGTTGTGCGTTCCGAGCGAAGAGACCTTCAATGTCTGGATCGGGATCTTCAGGTAATCGATGGGAGATGCGGGCGAAGCGAAATGAAGGATGTATTTCAGGCTGCCTTCGACAGAAATATGTTTCGTTACATCGTGGTTGATGAACTGGAAAGAAGGATTTCCGGAAAGATGAGCAATGTTCTTTTTGTCACCGGTGATCAGGTTATCCATGCCAATGACGTAGTAACCATCTTTCAGAAAGCGGTCGCAGAGGTGAGAGCCGAGAAAACCGGCTGCTCCCGTTATTAAGATCCGTTCTTTCATTTGACGATCTCCCTCCCGATGGAATAGTACGCGAACCCGGCATCGCGCATCTGCTGCGACCCGTAAAGATTCCTGCCGTCAAAGATCACCTTGCCGCGCATGAGCTTCTTCATCTGCGTAAAATCGGGTGTGCGGAACAGGCTCCACTCGGTGCAGATCAGCAGGGCATCGGCATCCTTAAGCGTTTCGTAATGGTCCTTGCCATATGCGATCTTATCACCCAAAATCTTTTTGGTGTTCTCCATGGCTTCGGGATCATAGGCCGCGATCTGCGCACCGGCCTTTAGCAGCGCATTGATATTATATAAGGAAGGCGCTTCGCGGATATCGTCCGTGTCGGGTTTAAAGGCCAGGCCCCATACCGCTATTTTTTTCCCTTTCAGGTTGTTCTTAAAGAACGATTTGATCTTCGGAAGCAGGATGGTCCGCTGCTTGTCGTTCACGGCCATCACTGCATTGAGGATCCTGAACTCGTAGTTCGCCTCATCGGACGAGTGCGCCAGGGCCTTCACATCTTTGGGAAAACAGCTCCCACCATAACCAATGCCCGGAAAAAGAAACCGCTTGCCGATGCGGTCGTCTGCACCGATGCCGATGCGCACGGCATCCACATCCGCGCCCAGCTTCTCGCAGAGGTTGGCGATCTCGTTCATGAAACTGATCTTAGCTGCAAGAAATGAGTTGGCTGCATACTTCGTCAGCTCGGCCGAACGTTCGTCCATAAAGATGATGGGATTGCCCGAACGGACATACGGCTTATAAAGTTCTTCCATTATTTTTTTGGCGCGCTCCGAGGAGCTGCCTACGATCACCCGGTCGGGCTTCATGAAATCGTCCACGGCAAATCCTTCGCGCAGAAATTCGGGGTTGCTCACCACATCGAACTCGGTCTTGCAATTCTTGCCAATGGCTTTCTGCACCTTTTCGGCTGTTCCCACCGGTACGGTGCTTTTATCTACGATCACCTTATACTCCCGGATCATTTTACCAAGATCGCCTGCCACACCCAGTACATAGCTGAGATCAGCAGAGCCGTCTTCGCCCGGAGGCGTGGGAAGGGCCAAGAAGATGATAAGCGAACCTTCCACCGCATGCTTCAGGTCGGTAGAAAAAGAGAGCCGGCCCGATTTCATGTTGCGATGGAAAAGCAGGTCGAGATGCGGTTCGTAAATGGGCACTTCGCCTCCCTGCAGGCGTTTTACCTTTTTCTCATCGATATCCACGCAGGTCACATTGTTGCCCGTCTCGGCAAGACAGGTGCCGGTTACAAGGCCGACATATCCAGTTCCGACTACTGCAATTTTCATGAAGAAGGAAGATTGGATGGTTGGATGGTTGGATGGTTGGATGACACAAAACTGTCCATCCAATCATTGTCAAGCTTCTTTCTTTGAATCGATTCCACCAATTTTATAAGTTGATTTTCTACTTTATAGTGCAAGGCGTCTAACTCTTCGAACTCTTTTTCAGAAATCTGTCCTGCTCGAAAACAAGACAAGCAGCATGTATAAAGTTCACCACAAGAACCTAAGGAATAGTTCAGGCTGTTCAAGTATTCATTGATAGATCTCCTACAATATCCTTCTGATATATTCCTGGCAATACTTTGAGAAGCATCAATGGCGTTGGATGATACTCTGTGCAATGAATACGGAAGTTTAGAAAATATCTTAGAAACCAAAACATATAATTCTATTGAATCCTGCCATACATGAAGCTTCCGGTAACCACGATTAATGTTTTTTCTTTTATCTATCATCGTAATCTTTTTTCATTCTTCCATCCTTCCATCCTTCCGCTCTTCCCCGGGCTTGTTATCGTAAGCAAAATTCTAAAACAGAATCTGAAATGTATTTCAACACGTCCTCATCCAATTCCGTATGCATCGGAAGAGAGATCACATTCTTGCAAAGTGGAACTGTATAAGGAAAATCTTCATCCCTGAACCGCGGGTTCTGATATGCTTTCTGGTGGTGAAGCGGAAGCGGGTAATAAATCATGGCCGGGATATCTTTAGAAGCGAGATATTCCTTCAGCTTGTTTCTGTCGGCCCCGTTCAGCACAAGCGTATATTGGTGAAAGACATGCGTGGAATTCTTTGCGCGGACCGGTGTCTTGATCTTCGGGTTATTGGCGAAGGCCTTGTCATAGTACGCAGCCGCTCTGTTCCGTGCAGCGGCATACTCATCCAGGTGGCGAAGCTTGATGCGGAGAACGGCCGCCTGCAGATTGTCGAGGCGCGAGTTAACCCCGATCTCATCGTGGATGTACTGCACCGACTGACCGTGGTTGGCGATCGTGCGGATACGCGCAGCCAATGCGTCATCGTTCGTATACAGGGCCCCGCCATCGCCATAGCAGCCGAGGTTCTTTGAGGGGAAGAACGAAGTGCATCCGACCGTGCCGATCGTACCCGCTTTGGCCTTCCTTCCGTCCTTATATATATAGTCGGCCCCGATGGCCTGCGCCACATCCTCGATCACAAAAAGGTTGTGTTTCATGGCAATATCCATGATCGGCTCCATATCGGCACACTGGCCATACAGGTGCACCGGAACGATTGCTTTGGTCTTTGGCGTGATGGCCTTCTCGATCGCCTTCGGATCAATGGTAAAAGTATCGGGGTTGATCTCCACCAGGACCGGGGTAAGCTTCAGCAGCGCGATCACTTCGGCTGTGGCCACGTAGGTGAAGCTTGCGGTGATCACCTCATCGCCCGGCTGCAGGTTCAGCGCCATCATGGCGATCTGCAGGGCATCGGTGCCGTTCGCGCAGGTCATTACATTCTTAGCGTCAAGGTATTTTGCGAGCTCTTCGGAAAAGGCCTTCACCTCGGCTCCCCCGATGAACTGCGTGCTGTCTATCACGCGGTGAATGGCGGCATCCACCTCGGGCCTGATCTTCTCGTACTGGCCGCGGAGATCCACCATCGCGATCTTCTTCATTGTCTTTTGCATGGAAATACCTGCGCACGAAGATAGGATTTTTGCCGGAACCCTTTTTGACGCATCGCTCGGAAAAACGTATTTTTGCTCTGAATATTGCATGAAAAATTTATTCCTCCATACTGCTGTTGCACTCGCATTTTCCGGCTGCTTCGCACAGGTGAGCCTGCAGGACTCTTCGGGCTTTGTGCACCTGGTGCAGCTCTCTTACTCCGCCCAGCTGCCCGGTGGCGACCTGGTGAACCGCTTCGGCTACAACAGCAACGTGGGGCTTTCCTATTCGATGAAGACCAGGAAGCAATGGATCTTTTCGGCCGATTACAGCTTCATCTTCGGGAACCAGCTGAAGGAAACGGGCATACTCGACAGCATACGCACCAGCAGCGGGGGCATCATCAACAACAACGGCCGGTTCTCGGACGTGCGCCTGTATGAGCGCGGGTTCACGGCCGTGCTTTCCTTCGGACGGCTGTTCCCGGTGTGGTCACCCAATCCCAACTCGGGGTTCTTTGTGAAGATCGGTGCAGGCATGATGCAGCACAAGATCCGCATCGAGGACATCGGCAACCTGGCGCCCCAGCTGGCCGATGATTACAAAAAAGGCTACGACCGGCTGACCAACGGGTTCTGCATTTCGCAATTTGTAGGATACGTTTTTCTCAGCAACGGCAAGCTCTGGAACTTCTTCATCGGTGTGGAATCGTTCGAAGCGTTTACGCAAAGCAGGAGAAGCTACGACTACGACCTGATGCGAAGGGATACGGCCAAACGATTTGATATCCTCGCGGGAGCGCGCGTGGGCTGGGTGCTCCCCATCTACAAGAAGGCCGCAAAGGAATTTTACTACAACTGATTCCCTATCTTTACGCCCAATGGGCTTGCTTTATAATCTCTCCATACGCCTTTATTATTTTTTCATTCTTATTGCCTCCGCCTTTAACAGCAAAGCAAAGCTCTGGATCAACGGCAGGAAAAATATTTTTGACAGGCTCTCCGGGCTCCAGGTTCCAGGCTTCAAACTTATCTGGTTCCATTGCGCTTCACTGGGCGAGTTCGAGCAGGCAAGGCCGATCATCGAAAAGTTTAAAGTTCAAAGTTCAACGTTTAAAATTTTAGTCACTTTTTTTTCGCCATCCGGTTATGAGGTAAGGAAGAACTACGCGGGGGTCGACCGGGTGTACTACCTGCCGCTCGACACTCCAGCGAATGCAAAGAAATTTATCGAGGCGGTAAAACCGGCTGCGGCATTCTTCATCAAGTATGAATTCTGGTTCAACCATCTTTCCGAACTGAAGAAGAAAAATATTCCCGCTTTTCTTGTTTCGGGCGTGTTCCGCAAAGACCAGCATTTCTTTCAATGGTATGGAGGATGGTTCCGGGGCAAGCTGGGATGCTTTACGCACTTCTTCCTGCAGGATGAGCCGTCTGCAAAGCTCCTGCACTCCATCGGCTTCACCAACACCACGGTGAGCGGTGACACACGCTTCGACCGGGTGGCAGCGAATGCGGAGCAGGCCAGGGAAAATGATATTGTACGGCAATTCAAAGGGGATAAGAAATTATTCGTGGTAGGAAGCTCGTGGGAGGAGGATGAAAAGATAGTTTCCGGTTTACCGTTTACAGCTGGCCTGGCAGGCAGGCAGGTTTCAGGTTGGAAGATAATTATTGCACCTCATGAAGTCAATGAGGCCCGCATTAAAAGAGTGATCGATCTGTTCGGAGGGGTCAGGTATTCAGAACTGCTACCCGAAGCCAATGGCCCGCAGCCGGACGTATTGATAATAGACAACATCGGCATGCTCGCTTCCTTATATAAGTATGCCGATATCGCCTACGTAGGCGGGGCGTTCGGAAAAGGCCTGCACAACATTCTTGAGCCTGCCGCTTTCGGGGTGCCGGTGCTGTTCGGGCCGAACATTCAGAAATATCCAGAGGCAAAGAGCATGGTCGAAAAAGGCGGAGGGTTTTCCACCGGGAATGCCGAAGAGTTCGGAAGGGTATTCAACATGCTTGCTTCGGATCCGGACGTGCGGAAGATTGCCGGGATGGCCAACCAAATGTTCATTCGCGACAACAAGGGAGCTACGGAGAAGGTTATGAAATTTATCTCCGCAGCTATTTAATGAATTCCTTCGCGCGGTCAAGCGCACGCTGGATGCCCGATGCATCGCTTCCGCCCGCAGTGGCATAAAAAGGCTGTCCCCCTCCCCCGCCCTTGATCTCCTTGGCCAGTTCACGCACGATCTTGCCTGCATCCAGGTTCTTTTCCCTGGCCAGCTTTTCGGAGATCACTACCGAAAGCGAAGGCTTGCCGTTCGACTCCGATCCAAGAACCATGAACAGGTTATCCGCCCCGCTCTTCATCTCGAAGCAAAGATCCTTGATGGCCTGCGGGGATTCGATGTTCACCTTCTCGGTGATGAGATCGATGCCGTTCACTTTCTGAACTTTTTTCTGAAGGTCGCCTTTCAGCGAACGGGCCTTTTCGGAAAGTAGCGATTCCATTTTTTTTTCAAGCGCAGACCGTTCGTCAACAAGCGACTGAACGCTTTTTATCACATCGGCCGGGTTCTTCAGCAGGATCCTCAGGTCGCTGATCACTTTCAATTGTGCATTTACGAACTGCTCGGCCTTTCCGGCTGTCACCGCCTCGATCCTGCGCACGCCTGCGGCAACCGCGCTTTCGGAAACGATCTTGAACAGGCCGATCACGCCCGTGGCGGGTACGTGCGTTCCCCCGCAGAGTTCCATGGAGTAATTCTTATCGAAGGTCACCACGCGCACTTCTTCGCCATACTTTTCCCCGAACAGGGCCATGGCTCCCAGCTTTTTCGCCAGGTCGATGGGCATGGTCTTTATTTCAGCTGGGATATTCTCGCGAACCCTCTTGTTCACGATCGACTCGATCTCCTGGATCTCCTCATCGGTAACTTTTGAGAAATGAGAAAAATCGAAGCGCAGGTATTCATCGTTCACCAGGGAGCCTTTCTGTTCCACGTGCTTGCCCAGCACCTGCCGCAGGGCCGCATGAAGCAGATGCGTAGCGGTGTGGTTGTTCATCGTCATCTGTCTTTTATCCTTGTCCACCTTTGCTGTGAACGAGGTAAGCGTGTTCACCGGCAGCTTTTCGGTAAAATGAACGGTCAGCTCGTTCTCTTTCTTCGTATCGGTAATTAAGATCCGCTCCTCATTCGATTCAAGCACGCCCGTATCACCAACCTGTCCACCGCTCTCGGCATAGAAAGGCGTTTTGTCGAGCACCAATTGGAACAATTCCTTTCCTTTGGCTTTTACCTTTCGGTATTTTATAATGTTCACTTTCGCTTCGAGCGAATCGTACCCCACGAAATCCGTGGCCCGGGCCTTTTTGATGTTCACCCAGTCGTCCAGTTCCATCCTGGCATCCTCGCGCGAGCGGGCTTTTTGCTTTTCCAATTCTTCGGAAAACCCTTTCTCATCGATGTTCAGCCCGTAGCCGCGGGCAATGAGCGCAGTAAGATCAACGGGGAAGCCGTAGGTATCATACAGCTCAAAAATGATCTTGCCGCTCACCACTTTCTCTTTTCCTTCGTTCACCATTTTGATGCACACCGCATCGATCTTCTTGAGCCCCTGCTCGAGCGTACGGAAGAACGATACTTCCTCTTCCTTGATCACTTTCTCGACCAGCAGTTTTTGTGAAAGCAGCTCGGGAAAGTGCTTGCCCATTTGGTTGGCCAGCACCGGCACGAGGCGGAAGATGAACGGCTCTTTCAATCCGAGCGACTGGTAGCCGTAGCGCACCGCGCGCCTGAGTATGCGCCTGATCACATACCCGGCTCCCGTATTGCTCGGTAATTGCCCATCGGCAATGGAGAACGAAATGGCACGCACGTGGTCGGCTATCACGCGCATGGCGATGTTGATGATCTCCTGCTGCTTGTTCGTATCATCCCCGCGGTATTTGAGCCCGGAGATGTCTTCGATCTTCTTGATGATGTGCTGGAAGATGTCCGTATCGTACGTGGACCGCTTGCCCTGCAGCACCATGCAGAGCCGCTCGAAGCCCATGCCGGTGTCCACGTGCCGGGCCGGCAGCTTCTCCAGTTTGCCGTCTGCAGCGCGGTTGAACTCCATGAACACGAGGTTCCAGATCTCCACCACCTGCGGGTTGCCGGTGTTCACCAGCGTTTTCCCATCGGTCTTTCTCCGCTCCTTTTCTTCGCGCAGGTCGATGTGGATCTCGGAGCAGGGGCCGCACGGACCGGTATCGCCCATCTCCCAGAAATTATCCTTTTTATTCCCATTGATGATCCGGTCTTCGGGCACGTGTATGTTCCAGCAGGTGAATGCTTCCGTATCGCGCTCCAGTTTATCATCCTTGCTTCCCTCAAAGATCGTTACATACAACCGGTCCTTCGGGATCTTGTAAACTGCGGTCAGCAGCTCCCAGGCCCAGTCGATCGCATCTTTCTTAAAGTAATCGCCAAAGCTCCAGTTGCCCAGCATTTCGAACATGGTGTGATGGTAGGTGTCTACGCCCACTTCTTCGAGGTCGTTGTGCTTGCCGCTCACGCGCAGGCATTTCTGAGAGTTCGCAACACGTTTGTATTTGGCAGTAGTATTACCCAGGAACCAATCCTTGAACTGGTTCATGCCCGCGTTGGTGAACATGAGGGTGGGATCGTTCTTCACCACCATGGGTGCCGAGGGAACGATCTCGTGCCCCTTGGAGCCGAAGAACACCAAAAACTTATCGCGGATCTTGGAGGAGTCCATAGCGTGACAAAAATAGGGGATTTTTCGGGGGCACGGATACTGTCCCCCCTCTTAATCTCCCCCAAGGGGAGAAATTTCTAATCCCCCGTAGGAATGATCCCTTTATTCTCCACCATCAGCATCACCGTCTTCTTCGGTGCGCGGGTGCGGTGGACAATACCTTTCGACACGGTTACGCCCTGCCCGGGGCCGAGCTCGATGGTGCGGTCTTCCAGGTCTACAAATAATTTTCCTTCGAGCACGAAGAAGAATTCGTCATCGCTATCGTGCTTGTGCCAGTGGTACTCGCCTTCCACGATGCCCACGCGCACCACGCTGTCGTTCACTTGCGTGAGGGTTTGATTGAACCACTTGTCGTGGCATTCCTTTACCATCTGCGGAATGTCGATGAGCTCAAAATGTTTGTGCTTGATATCAAGCTTCGTTACGTAGTTATGGGTGTCGGCCATTAGTAGGAAGATTTGATGAGTCCTAAATTTAATAAATTTACCTGATCACGCGCTTGCATCATGAGCAGGAAAAAGAAAAACACTACGGACGATCCAACGCTTCCTATTGTGCAGGACCCGGCCGTAAAGCCCCCGCTTCCCCTACCCGAAGAAAAGAAATTCATACCTGTCATTGTTCCGTTCTGGAGCTTCAGCTGGAGAGAAGTGGTGGTGGATGCCGGCATGATCGTCTTTTCCATCCTGTTCTCGAAGTCCGTAGCCGGCAACGGCAACATCGTGGACTCCGTTTCCCCCATCGCGCTGCTGCTCATCTTTTGCGGGGTGGTTTTTTTCATGCCCATGTACTTGGCTTACCTGCACCCGTTCTACAAGGCCTATTACGGTGAGGCCATCGGCAAAGCAGTGAAGGTGGTGTTCTGGTGCATCGTGGGCGTCATGCTCATCTTCCTGCTGGTGATCATCTTTCACACGGGAGGCGACCTGGACAACCGCGACCCGGTGGCCGATCATTTCATGATGTTCGGCATGTTCATACTGGTGCTGGGTCCCATGACCAGCCTGGGTGGCAACATCATGGGCGAAGACGCGCTGAAGAACCAAAAAAGCACCGATGGGGTGATGATGGCTTCCATCTTTATCGGCCTGGCCATCGGCATAGCGGCCATGATCTGGATGATGTTCGTGAAGGACCCGCAGCAGATGAGCGGGCTCTGGGGCTTCCTGTATGTATCAAGCGGGCTGTTCGTTGCGGCTTTTGTTTGCGTGATCGTGATCGGCATCGGCATGGCCATTCAAAAGCTCATTGAAAAGATGCACTTGCAGACAGCGGGCCAGCAGCTTTTCAGCACGCTTCTTCCGTTCCTGATCGCCATCATGCTCATCTTCTGGAACGAAGCGGGTATCGGCATGATGCGCGAGGGGCTGAACACCGATGTCCACCCGGGCGCCATCATCCCCCTGCTGTTCGTCACGGGCTATATCCCGTTCCGGGTAGTGCTCATGTGCGCGCCTCCCATAAGAGGAATAAACCTTATCATCGGAATTGCCGGCATCGTTTATTTCCTGCTCAGTAGCGCAGGCGTTCTGTAGTTCTCCAGACTTTCTTCAGAATTGCACGATACCATTGCCTGAAATTTCCTTATCTTTAAAACGCCAATCAAAATCATCCATGAAAAAAACTCTACTCCTCCTTTGCGCATCCGCATTTTCAATTGTTACAAACGCCCAGAACGCCTGGACACAGAAAACCAGCTTTCCCGGGGCTGCCCGAAGCTCGGCAGTGGGATTTGTGATCGGAACAAAAGCCTATGTAGGCACCGGCACCGATGACGTGATCTTCTTCAAGAACTTCTGGGAATACAATTCGCTCACGGATACCTGGACCGCTAAAGCCCAGCTGCCCGGGGCAGCACGGAGGGAAGCTGTTGCATTCTCCATCGGCACCAAGGGATACGTGGGCACGGGCTGCTGCGGGGCCATGAGTGATTTCTGGGAATACAACTCGGTGACGGATACCTGGACGGCCAAAGCTCCTTTTGGCGGAGGGGCCGTGATGACAGGGATCGGGTTTGCGATAGGCGGCAAAGGATATGTAGGGCTCGGTGACGATGGCGGTGTGAACTTCTCGCAAAAGATATTTGAGTACGATACCACGACCAATACCTGGACCCAGAAAGGAAATTTCCCGGGAGCGGGCAGAACCGATGCGCTTGGATTTGCCATGAACGGCAAAGGATATGTTGCCATTGGCGATGACGGCAGCGGGCCTTTTCTGAAAGACCTCTGGGAATATAACCCCGGTACCGACACCTGGACGCAAAAAACCGATTTCCCGGGCGGGCCGCGGAGCACGGCTGTTGGCTTTGCGATAGCAAGCACCGGCAAGCTATACATCGGCACGGGAGACGACAACACCAACTTATATTCTGATTTCTGGGAATGGGACAGCGGTACGGACACCTGGACGCAGATCACCAACTTCCCGGGAGGCGCGCAAACCGATGAAACGGGTTTTGCCATTGGCAACCGGGGTTACGTGGTGCTTGGCCAGCAGGGCGCTCCGCCCGAGTTCGCAGAACTGTGGACATGGGGAGCACCGGCCGGGATAGAAGAAACGGATGCCGATCATTCGGTTACGGTCTTCCCCGATCCGTTCAGCGTTCAGGCAACCCTGAACACGAAAGACCCGCTGAAGAACGCAACCCTTACGATGGAGAACTGCCTGGGCCAGAAAGTAAAGGAGATGGATGCCTTTTCGGGACGGTCCGTTACCTTGCACCGCGATGGCCTGCCGGCAGGCTTGTACTTTGTCCGCCTTGTCCAGGAGAACCGGGTGATTGCCGTAAAGAAGGTTGTGGTCGCGAACTGAGGGGCATATTCCTTACTCAACGATCAATTTGCAGGCAGCGATCGCCTTGTCGTTCGAGGTGATGCAGCATAAATAAACACCGCTTTGCAGCTGGCTTCTGCTCAGAACTGCTATCCGCCAGATTCTTTTTACTTACAGACCCAACCTTTGCCGCTTTTCATACGTGTAAGCCTTATAAGGCACATTTTGTATCTTTCAGAAGTTAAAATCACAAACATGAAAACAAGGTTTTTAGTTGTCTTCCTTTTCTGCCTTAACATACTGCATTCTTCCGCTCAAACAGCCGGTGTTGAAGAATACACGGTAAACCTGAACGATGCGAACAACCCCTGCATCACACCCGACCAGTATAAGGCCATTGAGAAAGAGATTGCCGACAACAACAGGCTGCTTGGACTGACCCCATCAACAAATAAAACCGCTTCCACCACCTGCAGCTGGCCGCTTAAGATGGCGAACGGACTTAACGATTGCAGCTATTACCTGGTGGGGAACTACGTGGACCAGGACCCGAGCGCAGGCATAAAAGATTACCATTGCGGCTCGATCACATACGATGGCCACACGGGTGTCGATATCATCATTGAACCCTATCCTTTTTATAAAATGGATAACAACCAGGTGGACATAATAGCTGCCGCACCTGGAACCATCATCGCCAAATCGGATGGGAACTTTGACAAGAACTGCTCGGTGAACAACATGACCGCCAATTACATCATCATCCAGCACATGGATGGGTCGGAAGCGCTGTACTGGCACATGAAAAAAAATTCCCTTACTGCCAAGAACGTAGGACAGTCGGTTGTTACCGGGGAATTTTTAGGGAAGGTAGGCAGTTCCGGCAGCTCCACGCTGCCGCATCTTCATTTTGAAGTCTGGGCAGGCTCTACGTTCAGCACGCGGAACGACCCGTATTCGGGCCAGTGCAACCTGCTGAATGCGAACTCCTGGTGGGCCTCGCAAAAACTTTATAAAGAAAGGAACATTGTCAATCTGCAGGTGAACAATATCGCCCCGGTGCTGCCCGCCTGTCCCACTACCGAAACGCCTAACGAGGACAGCTGCTTTACTGCACCCGGTTCGGCCCGGTTCTATGTATGGATACGAAACGACTCTACTGGAATTACTAACAGCATGCGTATCATCAATCCTAACAATACCACGTTCAGCAGCTGGAGCTACAACAGTACATCCACGTTCAATCTTGCTTCCTATTATTTTGTACGCACCCTACCCAATACACCGGGTACTTACACGTTCGAAGCGGTGTGGAATGGCGACACGTGCAGGAAAGCGTTCAAGGTGAATTGCAATGCGTTGGGTGTTGCAGAAATGAGCAGCGATGAACAGGCTGCCGTTTACCCGAACCCGTTCTTCTCACAAACCGTGCTGACCGTACCACTAGGCCAAAAAGTGGAACATGCCGAGCTGAACATCGTGGATACATACGGGCGAGCGGTCCGCACAGTGACCGGGATCAATTCGAATACCATTGCGATCGAACGAAAAGGTCTTTCTATCGGTATCTATTTTTACAGGCTTTCCAATGGCCAAAAGCTAATTTGTGAAGGAAAACTGATCGTTCAGTAACTTCCCGAAAAGAAGAAAAGGCGGGAAACAGATTTTTCCGCCTTTTTGATTTTTTTCCGTGCAACCGTCAGCGGTACCGGGTTGTCTATATATATTAACAACCCCACGCCATGAAAAAACCCCTGTCCACACCGTATCCCATCTTTTTTTCCCTTTTCTTCCTTATTATCATAAGCGCAGATCTCCAGGGGCAGGCATATTTTAATCCGCCTACGAATTCGTACAATTCGGGCACCGCACCCACCTCCATAATTACCGCTGATCTGGACGGTGACGGGAAGATGGACCTCGTTACGACCAACAGCACATCCAACAACGTATCGGTTTTCCTGGGCACCGGCAACGGAAACTTTGGCGCAGCCACGAACTTTACCGTAGGCACAGGACCCTACGCGGTTGTCAGTGCTGACTTCAACGGGGATATGAAATTGGACCTCGCTACGGCCAACAACGGCTCGAACAATGTATCCGTACTGCTCGGCAATGGGGCAGGAAGCTTTGGAGCGGCCACGAACTTTGCAGTGGGAACAAGTCCGCGCGGGATAACAAGCGGGGATTTTAACGGGGACACCAAAACCGACCTTGCAGTTGCGAACTGGGGATCGAACAATATATCCATACTGATCGGTACGGGCACAGGAAGTTTTGGCGCACCTTCAAACTTTGCGGCTGGCACAGGTCCGCGCTCCATCGTTGCCGCTAAGTTCAACGCAGACAATTTCCTCGATCTTGCCATAGCTAACGATGTGTCGAACAACGCATCGGTGTTGATCGGAACAGGGACCGGGAGCTTCGGTGCGGCTACTAACTTTGCGGTGGGTACCAACCCCCGCTCCATTGTTACCGCTGACTTCAACGGGGACACCAAAATGGACCTGGCCACGGCCAATAGCGTAACAAACAATGTTTCGGTCCTGCTCGGAACGGGCACAGGCAGCTTCGGTGCTGCATCTAACTTCGCGGCAGGCATCAACCCGTTCTGCATTATCACTGCCGACTTCGATGCCGATGGGAAGATGGACCTGGCCGTAAGCCGGATCACTGTAGATAACTATACCAATATCTCCGTGCTCACCGGTACCGGCACGGGAAGTTTCGGTCCGCTGAAAAGCTTTGAATCCACGGTATGGACCCTGCCTTCCAACCCGTTTTCACTGGCTGCCGCGGATTTTACCGGTGACGGCAGGCCCGACCTGGCCGCGGCCAACAACGCCTACAATACCATTTCGATATTAAAAAGCTACATCCCCCCCACTGGAGGCACCTGCCCCGTTCCCATGCGCATCGTGATCCTGGGTGCGTCTTCCTCGTTCGGGTTCAATGCCATTCCGTTCGACAGCGCATACGCCTACCGGTTCCGCGAGCTTATCATCGATTCTGTGAACGGCTATTCCGAGATCATCAACCTGGCCCATGCCGGGTATACCACGTATGCCATGCAGGCCAACGGGTACCCCGCTCCCGTGAATTATCCCGTGGACACGCTCCGCAACATCACCCGCGCAATTGCGCTGAATCCCGATGGAGTGATCTTCAATTTTACGACCAACGATGTGAACGCGCTCTTCGCGATGGATACGATCAAGAACAATTTCCTGCGCGTGACCAACCAGCTCAACCAGCTGGGCATACCTTTCTGGATCACTACCACCCAGCCGCGCAACTTTACCGGTGACCCGCCTAATCTCATCGCACAGAAAAAGCAAATGCTCCTCGACCTGCGCGACACCATCATCATGCTGTATGGACCAAAGGTCGTGGAGTCATACGTGGGCTTTGCCGCAGCAAATGGAGATCTCCTGCCGCAATATGATTCCGGGGACAACGCGCATTTCAATAATGCAGGCCACCTCAAGCTCTTCAATAATTTCAAAAGCAAGAACATACCGGGCTTCCTGTGCTCCCAGCTTACAGGTGTTGCGGAACAACAGCAAGCGGACGCCTCGGTGGTCTTCCCCAACCCCTTCGGGTCTTCTGCCACGCTCAGGGTCTCTTCATCTGAAAAGATAGATAATGCCCGGCTGAGCATTACGGATGTATTCGGAAGAGAGGTCTACGCGCACGGAAGCATCAGCTCCGGCATCATCCCGATCGAACGCGGGGACCTTCCTGCCGGGATCTATTTCTACCGTCTGGTAAATGCGAACAAGATCATCTGCGAAGGGAAGCTGGTGGTGCAGCAGGATTAACCATTCAATTCGTCTGATCAAAATAACACTCACTAAAAAGATCGCTCCCAGCAGCACGCAAAGCGAGATCAGCACATACAGCGGATCGGGAATGCATGGTTCAACTGAATAGCGGGCGCCCTTATTACTGAATAATTACCTTCTGCCGCGAGGCGGCATTCGTCTCCGCGATCATCTCCAGGAAGTAAATTCCTTTAGGGCGGGCCGCCAAGTCCACTTCAAAAACCTCGCTGTGAACGGCTTCGCGCAGAATGCACTGCCCGGTGATGTCGTATACGATCACATCACGGATCATGTGCCCCGGGCTGTTCACCTGCAGGGGACCGGCCGAAGGGTTCGGGAAAACGTTCACGGCAAGGTCAACATTGCTTTCCGGGACATCAAGCGTGCCGTTGGCGTTGAGGCGCACAAAAAGAATGTGCGTGAGCGTGCTGGCATCTTCCTGGTGGCCCACGGCCATGTAACCTCCGTCAGGAAGCTGGTGGCAGGCATAATCGTGGTTGTGCCACCAGCTGCCGAAGTTCCTCGTCCACAGCGTATCGCCCGATGCATTGATCTTCACCAGCCACATGCGCGGGTTGATCCAGCCGAAGCTGCGGCTGGTGGCGGCAATGATGTAACCGCCATCCGTGGTGGATTGGATCATCCAGCAGATATCCTTCTGGTTCCCTCCATACCGTTTGTTCCAGATGATGCTGCCCGTTGCGCTGATCTTCATGGCATGCACGTCCCAATCGGTGGCTGCCGTGCTGTCGGTTGCGCAGAGCGTGAACGTACCATCGCTGTTGGTCACGATGAACTTTCCTTCTTCGCTCAGGGTCCCGGCATAGGTCCTTGTCCACAGCGTATCGCCCGAAGGATTTGTGCGAACGAGATACATATAGCTGCCCGTGTTCTGCGGGTTCATCCGTGTGCCGGTCATGATATAACCTCCATCGGAGCACTGCTTCACCGAGCTGCCGGACATATTCTGTGCCGTAGCATAGGTCCGGTTCCAGAGCACATTTCCCGATGGATCGATCTTCATCAGCATCACCTTGTAGTTGGATGTGCCCGCGATCACGTAATTGCCGTCTGAAGTGTGAATGATCTCCTTGCCCGTATCGCTGAACGGTCCGCCATAGGTCTTTGTCCACAGCACAGTGCCCGCGGGAGTCATTTTAACCAGGTACACGTCCCTCGACCCGGAACCCCAGCTGGCGGTGAAGCCGGTAATAAAATAATTCCCGTCCGTGGTGGCGATGATGCAACGCGGGTAGTCGGGCTGGCTGCCCCCGAGGGTGCGTGTCCACAGCGTATCGCCCGCGCTGTTGGTCCTCACCAGGTAAATGTCCGTATCGAGCGGAAGCTGGTTGCGCGTCATTCCCGCGACCAGGAATCCTCCGTCCGCTGTTTGTATCACATCGCGGCCACTCTGGGTCACCGATGAAGGATAGACCTTTTGGAACGATTGCGCGTGCGATGCTGACGGAAGGGCACAGGACAGGACAAGAATGATCGGGCAGGTAAAGCGTGCAGTTACTCTCATGTAGATCTTTTTTAGTCCACCTTTATTATTTTTTTGGTCACCGAAGCATGGTCGACCGTTAATTTGAGCGTGTAAACTCCCGCAGGCAGTCTCACCGCAGGTATATCTTCTTCGTAGCGTCCGTGGTCCTTTTCATCGGTTTGATCCAGCACCACCTCGCCCACCATGTTCACCAGCTCTACGTTCACTTTTGCTTTGCCCGAACTGCCGGGATATACCGAGTAGAACAGGCGGATGTCCTGCGCGAACGGGTTGGGATACACTTCCACTGCTGCCAGGGGGGCGGGATCTTCGGTACCCGTGGTGATGCACGTGCCGGGCATGTAGGCATCCAGCCAGTTGAGCCGCTCGCTGATCCACCATTTGAGGCGGCCGATCTCCGATGTGTAGTCGGGCGAAGGGGGCGTGGGATTGGGATAAACGGGCTGGCCCATAATCGGCCACCGCTGGAAGTTGCGCTGCTGCGATTCGTTGAGGTACACGGCAAACGAATCGATGTTGGCATAGAGATAGGTTTTGCTCAGCGTGGTGAGGCGCAGAAGCTGGTAGCGGCACTTTATTGCGTTCTTGAAATTATCATCCGTTAAGAGCTTCCTCCACCAGAACGGGATGAAATTTTGCTGATAGCCCAGCGGGTATTGCCACCAGTACGGGTTAGCGCCCCCGCTGTAGGAACAGTTATCCCAGGCAATGTCGTAATCCCAAACGGGTCCCGCGTGTATCCTGCCATCGCCTTTCGAATCCTTGTTCTTGTAAAAGAAATCCTTCAACCGGTAACCATCGGTGTTGCGGCTCAGCTCTTCGATAAGAAACTTATCCACGAACGACTCGATATTGATGTATTTCGCATAGCCGCTGTCGGGGTTGTTCCAGTTGCTGCCCTGCATCACGGTCTCGAATTTGTCGAACAGGTGATGGATGTAATCCTTCTGCACCTGCGGCATGCTGTCGGGCTTGGGATAATCGTAGACGTAAGTATTGCCGGAGTCCTGCGCGGTGTTGGACGGGTACAAGCTGGTCCAGCCCTGGTCGCCCGGCTTCAGGCGGTCGATGCTCACGATGTAGCCGCCCGTGAGGTCGTCACCGGAAATGTCGGTGGGTTTCAGCTTCGCAATGTTCACGCGGTTCTTATCGTGCTTTATTTTTTCTTCCAGCTGGTACACGCCCCGGTAGTCGCCATCAACCACCAGCTCGAAGTAGTGGATGCGGCTTGCGTAGTGGCCCATCTCTTTAAATATCTTAAAGGATACTTCATCGCGCAGGAAGGTCTTGTCCTGGTAGGACGCCTTGAACACCCAGTCGTGCTCGCTGGGCAGTCCCAGCAGCGTGGTGTCCAGGTTGTCGTGGGCCGGGTTGATGGTGGTAACGTTCCAGGCTTTTTTGGGGAGCCACATGGTGCTGTTGCCGTGGGTGTGGATCTTGATGAGGCCGGTGTATTTGAACGGATCGTTCACGTGGTTGCGCTGGCCGATGCCGTTGTCGATCACGCCCATCCAGATGATATAGGTGGGCGAATACTCCGCATCGATATTATGACCGCTGGTGCTGAACAGGATGATCGGGAGATTGGAATCGGTAAAGTTCTGGGCTGTACTCCTCAGGTAAAAATAAATGCAAATGAACGTGATTGCATACAGATTCGGTTTCATAGGACGTAATTTTTAGATCAATGGAACAAAGGTATTGCGCGCAGGGAGGGGAAGGCCCTGTATTTTCGCCAATGGAACAAAAGCTGACGCTGATAAGCAGGAATCAGTGTGCGGACCGGGGGCCATCCGGCTGTGGTTTGGCTGACAACTTCTTATTGTTTGACCGCAGTTTTCGGGCTTATAACTTTTTCAACGCGAACCCTCCTGTCCTTTTAATAATTTTGTCTTTACAAACAACTAAATAAAAATCGTATGGCACACGTATCCATTTATCTCAACTTCATGGGAAACACGGAAGAAGCATTCAACTTCTACAAAAAAGTTTTTAAAACAGAATTCTCTGTGCCTGTTGCGCGGATGAAGGACATTCCTGCACAGCCCGGGGCGCCCCAGCTTCCGGAAGCCGATAAGAACAAAGTGATGCATGTTGCATTACCCATTCTCGGAGGAACGGAGATCATGGGAACGGACATGCTTGAGAGCATGGGGCATAAACTCGTCATCGGGAACAACACAACGATCAGCCTGAACCCGGATACAAAAGCGGAGGCAGACCGCCTGTACAAAGAACTTTCGCAGGGAGGAGATGCAAAGCAATGCGTTGCGCCTCATGATGAGTTCTGGGGATACTGGGGCGTTTGCCTCGACAAATTTGGCATTCGCTGGATGTTCAATATTTCAAATCAGCCGTAAAAAAAATAAGCATCATGAGAAAAATAATTGTCTTGTCAATGGTTACGTTAGACGGGGTAATGCAAGCACCTGGCGGGCCCAGGGAAGATCCATCTGGCGGTTTTAAATATGGAGGCTGGACCGCACCCTATCTTGACGAAGCATATGGTAAGGCCGTGGAAAAAGAGCTGACGCCTGCAGATTATCTTTTGGGCAGAAAAACATTTGAGATCTGGGAACGATACTGGCCCAAGCATGCAGACTTTTGGCCGGGTATAAATGACGGCACAAAATACGTTCTGTCTAAAACCAGGAAAAAGTCAGATTGGAAAAACTCGGTTTTCATCAAAAGCGCGGCAGGTATCAAAAAACTCAAAAACTCAAACGGTCCCGATATCCAGGTTTGGGGCAGCAGCGGGCTCATTCAACTGCTGCTTAAGCATGACCTGGCGGATGAGCTCCGGCTCAAAATTCACCCGTTGACGCTTGGCAAAGGAAAAAAGCTGTTTGACAAGGGCACGATTCCGGCATCATTTACTTTAATGGAAAGTTCGGTTACACCGACCGGGGTGATCATTGCCCATTACAAACGGGCCGGAAAGGTCAAGACGGGTACTGTTGGAATTTGACAGGCGAAAGCACAGCCGCCAACAAGGGTCTGGCAGAAAGGCGGGGGCTCACTATGGAATGAAACAGCTTAGCACGAATTATTTTTCTTTTTCCACATTTACTATTTCTGAATGGCTGATGTGTTTATAATCTCCGTTACATAATAAAAGAAGAATTATGTTGTCGGACATGTATTCAACCTTTGCATTCCTGATCGTAATGCCCTGCTGTAATGTGATCATAAAACTGGTCTCCTTTTCAGAAAGAATTTCTTTAAACACTTTCTTGCCCATCCTTAAATTTAACTCTGCATCAGGAGGATCTTTCTGATTATCGATAAGCGGGCCGAATGAATAGGCTGCCAGGGTGATTTATTGCCTGGCGGGGCAACCGTGCCTGCTACCTGCCGCGGGGATGAGTAAAAAAGGCGGGATCGCTTCCGCCTTTATATTACTTATAACCCGGCCTCAATAATATTTATACTCAAAAACCTCCTTCCGGTTTGCCACTTTGTTCTTGCCGGAAACCGAATAAGAGATCGATTCTGTTATCAGTCCTTTTTCGTTGTACTTGAATTCGTCCAGCGCGAACAGTTCCCCGCCTCCTGAATTGTATTCCGAATGCGTGAGCGTGTTCCCGTTCCCGTCATAGGTATATACTATTTTTGTACCGTTCTCTCCAAGAATCATCTGCTCTTCTGTCTTTTTCCCGTTCTTATACTGATAGCTTATTTGCTGTGAAGTGGTCTCCTGTTTGTATCCATCCGATTCCCTTGCTTCCATTATTTTCTCTTTTATAATATTTCCGGCCTGGTCGTAATCATAAATATACCGGTACCGGTATTTCCCGTCCTGGTCAAACCCGTACCAAAGAACAATATTACCCTTGCTGTCCTTTTTGCCCGAAGTATCTTTTTTCGCTTCTGCTTTCTCATCGGTCTTCTGAACCAATGTTCCGCTCCCGTCATACTGATCGGTCTCGGTAAGCTCACCGCTAGGAGAATAAATGAACTTTACGCTGTACTTGTCCACCTTTTCCATCCCGGTCACGCCCGGGTTATCGTAGGTTTGCCCGGTAATATTTCCGTTCTTGTCGTAACTGCTGGTGATGGTCTTCACGATCTCGCGGAAGATAAGTTCGTTGTGCGAATCGTAGAAGTACGTACGGGGGTGAGCGGGAATGGCCGACTTATCCTCGTAATACACCTTGTCGCGTTCCTTTGCATTCTTACCTACTCCTATGTACTGCATGGTGATGGTCCCGTTCTTCGGGATCATGTTTTCGTATGGCACTTTCTTGCCCTGCACCACGGTACTGTCGTCCTGAACATACGACTGGAAATCGCACTCAACAGTGGTCTTGACCTTGTTCCTTTTTATTCTTTCTTTTGTAAAGTTATCGTTCCGTACCTGTGCGCACATCACAGCAGGAATTGCTGCTATGCTTAATGCTTTCATTGCTGTCCTCATCGGGTTGTTTTTTTAGTTGAAATATATCCAGAATAAAAATTTCGCATGTTCTTAATGCGGAACGCGGTAAAAAGATACTGTAAAAATAATTGTTTTCGTAAAACACCCTTCGACTCCGCTCAGGGTGACAACCCGCATGTTTTGCCAATTCCCCGAATTCCTTATTTTTGCATGCCTTTTAGAAAAAATGAGCAAGATCAAGTATAAATTCAACACCAAAACCCTCTCTTACGAAAAGGTGGAGCATACCTGGAGGCACCGGGTATTCAAGGTGTTGAGCTACCTGCTCACGGGCACCGTGTTTGCCGTTACCTCGGCCGTTATCGCCTTTAACGTGGTGGATACCCCCGGCAGCAGGCGCGCCAAGCGCGAGATGGAGAAGCTCCAGCTCCAGTACGACCTGCTCAACAAGAAATTAGAGACTATGACCCAGGTGCTGGGCGATATGCAGGACCGCGATGATAACATTTACCGCGTGGTGTTCGAGGCCGAGCCCATTGCCGATAACATACGCAAGGCCGGCTTCGGTGGCGTGGACCGCTACAAGGAGCTGGAAGGCTACGACAATAGCCGGCTGATGGTGGAAACCACCAAGAAGATAGATAAGATAAGCAAGCAGCTCTACATCCAGAGCAAATCGTTTGACGAGGTGATAGGCCTGGCAAAGAGCAAGGAGAAGATGATAGCCTCCATACCGGCCATACAGCCCATCAGCAACAAGAAGCTGCGCCACGCCCCGGCCGGCTTCGGGTGGCGCACCCATCCTATTTACAAAACCGAACAGTTCCACCCCGGGATGGACTTTGCCGCCCCGGAAGGAACGGAGATCTACGCCACGGGCGATGGTGTGATAGAGCGTGCCGATGACGGGGAGCAGGGCTACGGCAACCACGTGGTGATCAACCACGGGTTCGGCTACCAGACCCTGTACGGCCACATGACCAAATTCATCGTGCGCCCCGGCCAGAACGTGAAGCGCGGGCAACTGATCGGCTACGTGGGCAGCACGGGCCTGAGCACCGCACCCCACGTGCACTACGAGGTGATCAAGAACGGGGAAAAGGTGAACCCCATTAACTTCTACTACAACGACCTTTCGCCCGATGAGTACCAGCAGCTGATCGAGAAGTCGGCCTCTGTATCGCAGTCGTTCGACTAAACCGTTTCCTAATTTATGCCAGCAGGAATTTAGCGGAGAGAAATGCGAAGCCGTCAGTCTGAGCAGTCGAATACCCGGTGGGTATTCGGACGGACGGTGCGGATGTAAAAAGGAAAAACCGTCAGTCTGAGCGGAGTCGAAGACTGGCGGCAGAAGAATGATTATGAAAACAATGTTCGTTTACATATTAGAATGTTCAGACAAATCGTACTATACCGGAGTTACAAACAACATTTCAAAAAGGTACAACGATCATTGTAACGGAACCCTGCCACAAGCCTATACTTTTTCCAGAAGACCCCTCGAACTCGTGTATTGCCAGCCGTTCACTGACCCCGAAACTGCTATTACCTATGAAAAGAAGATAAAAGGCTGGACAAGGAAAAAGAAAAAGGCATTAATAGATGAGAATTGGGAGAAACTTAAAAAATTATCAGCTTGCAAGAATATAACCAGCCATAAAAATTTTAAAAGCTGAGCGGTTCTCCGCCACACTTCGACTCCGCTCAGTGTGACGGTTGGCGCCCCTCGAAAAATATGACCTCAAAAAAACACATCGGGTTCTACACCGCCACCAGCATCGTCATTGCCAACATGATCGGCACGGGCGTGTTCACCTCGCTGGGCTTCCAGCTCTTCGGCACCCACACCGTGTTCGCCCTGCTCATGCTGTGGGTGGTGGGCGGTGTGGTGGCCCTGTGCGGGGCCCTCTGCTACGGTGAGCTGGCTGCGGCCATGCCCCGCTCCGGCAGCGAATACCATTACCTGAGCAAGATCTACCACCCCTCTATTGGGTTCCTCTCCGGCTGGGTGAGCATGACCGTTGGCTTTGCCGCACCGGTGGCCCTCTCGGCCATGCTCCTGGGCGGCTATGTAAGCAAAGTGTTCCCGGGTGTGAACGAAACAATGGTGGCCTGTGGCGTAGTGATCGCCCTCACTGCCGTGCATGCCACCAGCATAAAGGCCGGCAGCGGGGTGCAGAACACCTTTACCGCGCTCAAACTTACCCTCATCTGCTTCATCATCATCGCGGGGTGCTTCTCCACCAGCCACCAGCCCATCAGCCTGTTGCCGCAGGAAGGTTCGTGGAGCGAGATCTTCTCCTCCGGCTTTGCCCTCTCGCTCTACTGGGTAACCTACTCCTACTCCGGCTGGAACGCCAGCGCCTACATTGCAGGCGAGATAGACCAGCCGCAGAAGAACGTGCCCCGGTCGCTGCTCCGCGGAACGCTGTTCGTAACCATCCTGTACGTGCTGCTCAACTTCATCTTCCTCTACACCGCCCCCATGGGTGAAATGCAGGGACAGAAGGAAGTGGCCTACCTGCCGGCCAAATACATTTTTGGTGACACGGGCGGACAGATCATCAGCGGGGTGATCGCCCTGCTGCTCGTTTCATCCGTAAGCTCCATGGTGATAGCCGGCCCGCGCGTGGCCCAGGTAATGGGCGAGGACATGACCCTGCTGCACTTCTTTTCGCGGAAGAATGCTAACGGCATCCCCTGGATCGCGGTCATCTTCCAGTGCTGCGTGTCGCTGGGACTCATCCTCTCCGCCAAATTCGATGCGGTGCTCACCTACATCGGCTTTACGCTGAACATCTTTCTTTTCCTGACCGTGCTGGGGCTGTTCATCCTGCGCATGAGGAACCCGGACCTGCCCCGGCCGTACAAGACCTTCGGCTACCCCGTTACCCCTCTTCTCTTTTTGGCTGTTACCGGCTGGGTGCTTTACAAGGGCCTCGAGATGAAGACCCAGGAATCCCTCATCGGCCTGGCCACGGTGCTTTCGGGGTTCATTATTTATTTTATTGACCGGGCGCTTAGGAAGAAGTAGGTGAGATTCCTCACCCCCCGCCTAAGGCGGGGAATTCGGAATGACAGGTTGCAATGGTCTATTAGGCGCGCATGGAGGATAGCTGCAGGAATAGCGCATATTGTATGCGCGCTCATAGACCAACAATACTCTGTCATTCCGAGTGGAGTCCCGCAGTTTTGCGGGCGAAACGAGGAATCTCACCCCTGTAATACCACGATGTCACCTGCTTTTGAGGGTCTTTAAATCACTCCTTTAGATTCATTTTTTTTGATTTACTTTGCATTCCGTTTTTTATAACGACCATGAAATTTTATGCTTTCAGCCTGCTCCCTTCCTTATTATATAAGGACCCTTATTATTGACCCCCAATTCAAACTAAACATACCCATGAAAGAGAGCTTTTTAAAACGGAACCTGGGACCCATACTGTTCATTGTCCTGATGCTGAACCTCTCCATCTTCATCATCCTGGGCGAATCGCATTTCCCCATCGCCAACAAGCTCAACGAAAAAGTGCTGATGCCGGGACTGGACACCGCCAAAAAGACCCTGAAGCCCCGCGCCTTCGACCGCAAGTACAACGACATCGCCCGCTTCATTGCCGGCCTGCCCCAGGATACGGGCAAGAGCACCATCGATTCCGCTTTCCGCAACGACAAGAACTGGAAGAACTTTTCGGAAACCTTTTCGAAGAACTGGAGCGAGCTGGATACCGCCAAGCTGTCGAAGCGCAGGAAGTTCAGCCGCACCGAGCTCAACGAGGTGAACACCAACCTTAAGACACTCTTCTACCCCTTCTCCGGCCCCGACATCCTGAACGCCTATACGTTCTTTCCTTACGCGCACCGCTACATCATGATCGGCCTCGAGCCCGTGGGCACCGTGCCCAACCTGAAAGCGCTGGAAAAAGATTCGCTGAAAAAGTTCGTGCAGTCGCTTTACAAATCGCTCGATGCCCAGCTCACGCTCAGCTTCTTCAAGACAAAGAACATGGCCGTTGACCTCCGCACGAAGGAGATCGATGGCACGCTTCCCATATTATACATCTTCCTGGCCCGCACGAACAACGTGATCACGGACACCAAACCCGTGCACATCGACAAGGCCGGCAAGATGGTGTACGACCAGGCCTTCCACGGCCGCGGCCGCGACACGCTGAAGACACAAGGCGTGGAGATCAGCTTTTTCCAGAAGGGTGATACCACGCAGCGCAAAGTGTATTTCTTCTCGAGCGATATTTCCAATGGCGGGCTCACGGATAAATCGAAAGAGTTCCAGAAGTTCATCACCGGCCTCTCCTCCGACTCGGTGACCACGTATGTGAAATCGGCTTCGTACCTCATGCACAAGGAATATTTCACCGCCATTCGTTCGGACATCCTCGCCATCAGCAAGCACATCGTGCAGGACGATTCGGGCATCCCGCTCGGTTTTTTTGACGAGAACACCTGGGACCTCCAACTCTATGGGGTGTTCACCGTTCCCATCCCGCTCTTCAAAGGCTACACGCAGCCCGAGCTGGTGAAGGCCTACAAGGAAAAGAAGACCAAGCCGCTCGATTTCGGCATCGGCTACCAATACCTGGAGGGCCGGTCCAACATGCTGCTGGCGCACCGAAAGCCGAAGGCGAAGATCTGACGCATTTAAGGAAGATTAACGCACAACCGTCAGTCTGAGCAGTCGAATACCTGGTGGGTATTCGGACGGGTGGTGCGGATATAAAAAGGAAAAGCCGTCAGTCTGAGCGGAGTCGAAGACTGACGGGAACCGATGATACCGAAAATTTTACTATCACACTTCGACTCCGCTCAGTGTGACGGGTAGCACCACATTAAGCACAACACAAACAAACTTTTCCTACTTTTGTTTAATGCCTTACAAGGAGAAAGAAACCACGCGCCTGTTCTTCACCATCGGTGAAGTGGCGAAGAAGTTCAACGTGAACCAGTCGCTCATCCGGTTCTGGGAAAAAGAGTTCGAGATCATCCGTCCGCAGAAGAACAAGAAAGGCAACCGCATGTTCACCCAGGTTGACGTGGACAACTTCCACCTAATCTACCACCTCGTAAAGGAGCGCGGCTACACGCTGGCAGGCGCCAAGGAAAAGATCAAGTCCAACCGTAAGGGCACCGAGGAGAACGTGGATATCGTAAAATCCCTCGCCCGCATCCGGGAATTTTTACTGAAGCTGAAGGAGGAGTTGTAGGCTGTAGCTCACCTCGTATTATTTCCTCCCCCTAATCCCCCTCCAAAGGAGGGGGGACAGATGTGATTAATAAATTTTTATTCAAGGACAGAAGTTATCCCCCTCTCTGAGGGGGACTAAGGGGGAGGTAATCACGTTGTACATGATGAGCCAGCCTGTACAAATGGTCTTTCCCCCAAGGGGGAAAGAGCGCATGTTCCCTCCCCCCGTGGGGGAGGGATAGGGAGGGGGCCCTACCTCACCATCGTAATATTCCCCTTCTGATCGAACGTCTCCCCGGTGACAAGCAGCGCTTCGAAGAAGTACGCATACACTCCCGAGTTCAATGCTTTTCCTTTATAGATGCCGTCCCAGCAGTTGGCCAGGTCGCTCGTTTCGAACACCTGCTCACCCCACCGATCGTACACCTTCAGCGTAAAGCTGGTGATGCAGGGATTGGCCGGCACGCAGAGCCTGTCGTTCTTGCTGTCACCGTTCGGGGAGAAGGCCGTGGGCATGAGCGTGCTCAGCGAAACCATTTTGCAGGGCGGCTCGGGCGGAACAACAGTAACAGTAACGCACGCGGAGTCGGTGCAGCCGTTGATGTCGGTAACCGTTACGCAGTATTGCGTGGTGGCGGTGGGCGTGGCAGACGTGTTGGAGCACGATACGCAGTTGAGTCCCGTTGACGGGCTCCAGGAATAGCTGCCCCCTCCTGAAGCGTTCAGTGTGGCGCTGGTGCCGATCACAATGGTGGTGTCGTTGCTCACCAGCACATTGGGCAGCTGGGGCTGCGTGATGGTCACCTGCTGCGTCTGCGTGCAGTTGTTCACATCCGTCATCGTAACGGTGTACGTTCCCGGGCAAAGGCCGGTAATGTTCTGCGCAGTTTGACCATTGCTCCAGGCAAACGAGTACGGTGTGGCGCCACCCGTTACGTTAGCGCTTGCCGTGCCGGTGCACTGCCCCGTGCACGATGCAGGTGTAGACGTGATCGAGAGCGTTATCCCCGAAACGGTATTTACAGATACCGTCTGCGTTTGCGTGCAGCCGTTAGCATCGGTGATCGTAACGGTGTACGTACCGCCAGCAAGGCCCGTTGCCGTTGCGGTTGTTTGCGCATTGCTCCATGCATACGTGTAAGGAGTGGTTCCCCCGCTCACCGATACCGATGCGGAGCCGATAGTGTTGCCGCACGTGGTGGATGTGGATGATATGGTTGAAGTTACGGCATTCGGCTGCGTGATCGTTACCGACCCGCTGCTGGTGCACCCGTTCGCATCGGTTATCGTTACCGTGTAGCCGCCCGGGCAAAGCCCTGTAGCAGTTTGTGTTGATTGTGAATTGTTCCACGAATAAGTGTAAGGAGTAACTCCTCCCGAAGCATTGGCCCCGGCCGTACCGTTGCATTGTCCATTACAAAGAACATTAGTGAACGTAGGTGCCGCGCCCATACAGGCAGGCTGGGTAATGGCATACGAAGCGGTGCTCGTGCAGCCGTTGGCATCGGTAACAGTCACGGTATAATTCCCCGCACATAGGGATGTTGCAATTTGGGTGGTCTGAACCGGTGTAGTATTCCATGAATAGCTATACGGTGAAGTCCCTCCCGTTCCGAATGCCGAAGCAGAGCCGTTGCACGAACCGCAGCAATTCACGTTCACCTGGCTTTGCGCAATTCCTATCGGGGGTGGTTCGGTTATCGTTGTGGTTTGCGTGGCAGTGCAGCCGTTGGCATCGGTGACTGTAACAGTAAAAGTTCCCGCGCATAGACCCGTTGCCGTGATGCCGGTCTGTGCGTTGCTCCAGGCGTACGTATACGGAGAAACCCCTCCCGAAGCCGATGCGGTGGACGATCCGTTGCATTGCCCGTTGCAGGTGGCATTCACAGGCGAAGTGCTTCCTGTAAGTAATGGGGGCTGCGTAATGGTCACCGAGGCGGAGGCTGTGGAAGAAGTTCCATCAGTAACGGTTATCGTGTAGGTGCCTGCGCACAAACCCGTGGCATTGGCGTTGGTTCCCCCGCTCGGTGTCCAAGCGTAGGTATAAGGCGTAGTTCCCCCGCTGGCATTGGCGGATGCGGTGCCTGTGCACTGGCCGTTGCACGAAACATCGGTTTGCAAAGCGGTCACCGTGAGCGGAACCACCGAGCAGAACTTGGCCACGAACGCATCCACTCCTCCCCCGCCCAATGTTGTTTGGAAAGCTCCCGATGTGGCGATGCCCGTGGTGCTTTGCGCTTCGCCCGCTGCAATGGCGCATCCCGCTGCATCCACCGCTATTGCGTATCCCGGGTCGCGGGCCGGCCCTCCGTAGTAAGTGCCCCACTGCCGCACACCGGCCGGGTCGAACTTCACCACGCACACATCCCACTGCCCTCCTGCGAAAGAGGTCTGCCACGCGCTTGCGGTTGCAATATTGTTCGGGCTGGCGGTGTAACCGATCGCGTACACATTCCCTCCCCCATCCGATGCCACGTCATCCAGCCCTTCATCGGCACTGCCGCCATAGTATGTTCCCCACTGCCGCACCCCTGCCCCGTTGAATTTTACAAGGTAGCCGTCATACGAGCCGCCAATCGAAGTTTGGTGGGCACCCACCGATGCGATCGCTGTGAATGAATTTGTCTGCCCGGTCATCATCACGTTGCCGGCTCCGTCCGCATTCACACCGCTGGGGATGCTTGTTCCCGGTCCGCCATAGTACGTTCCCCATTGCCGCACACCGGCCGCATTGAACTTCACAACAAACCCGTCATACGTTCCGCCAATCGAGGTCTGGTGCGCGCCAACGGTGGCTATGGCGTTCGCACTTTGTGTTCCTCCCGCCAGGAAAACATTGCCGGCCGGGTCAGCTGCCGCTCCCCACCAGCTGATCTCATCAGCCGTGCCACCGTAGTAGGTGGCCCATTGCCGCACGCCAGCAGAATTGAACTTTACCAGGTAATCGTCATACGATCCGCCTCCCCACGCGGGCTGGTGCGAGCCGGGAGTGGAAATGTTGTTGAGGCTTTGCGTCCAGCCCGTCACGATGATGTTCGAAGCCGGGTCAACTGCTATGCCGCTGGCCGATTCATCGCTGCCTGATCCTCCGTAGTAGGTCGCCCACTGCCGCACGCCTGCCGCATCGAACTTCACCACGAAGCCGTCATACAGGCCGCCACCGTACGCGGTTTGATGCGCGCCTACGGTAGCGATATTGGTTGTGCTGGCTGTCCACCCGCACACGTCAATGTTGTTGGCCGCATCAACGGCCACGCGGGCGCACACATCCGTTTGGGTGCCGCCATAATAAGTGGCCCACAGCCTCGCACCGTTCGAATTGAACTTTACTACGAACCCATCGGTGCCTCCCCCGATCACGGTCTGGTACGCTCCTCCTGTTGCAATGTTGGTCGTGCTCGTGGTATATCCCGAAGCGATCACGTTGCTGTTGCCGTCCACGGCCACACCGTAGGCATAATCGCTGCCCGTGCCGCCATAGTACGTTCCCCAGGTGAGGTTGGGTGTGGGATCGATCACCAGGTCCTTGCTGCGATCGTATGAACCGGCAACGAATTGAATGCTGTTGTTCTCCAGCTTGTAGCCCACCTGCACTTCATTTGTTTTGGCAGGACCCGGTTGGAAGCTGTAAGGAATGTTCTCGCGGATATCTCCAAGTGACGTGCCGATCAGCAAATGCCGGTCATCTTTCAGCGCCAGGGCATCCGCGCCTTTCAGGTGCATGGAAATATCCCCGATGTTCCCGCCTGGATGCATAATGAAATTGTACTTGATCGCCTGTTCGTTCCCCTGTTCCGCGGCAAGAACGAACTCCAGGTCAATGTGCGGGTAGATGCCCGCAAAGGTGATCTTCCTGAAATGACGAACGGAGATAATGCCCTGCCCGGGCGTGCCGGCTGTGTAATAGTTCAGCACGTCTTCGTACGGAGAACTGGAGCTGGCGTGCGACAGGTCGGCACCCGCAAGATCGATGTCTACGCGGTGGGCTTTCACGGACACCGGGCGGAACTTCCCGCTCTCCTCGGCTTTCGTTTTCCTGCGCGGGCTGTTATCATCCGGTATCACATCATACCGTTCGTAGCTGAAACCGGTCTTTCTCAATTGCACTTTCAGCCCGGGAGCCACGCTCATGTACAGCACCTGCGTGTTGGGAGATCCTTCCTGGTCCACCATCTGCCCCTTGTTCTCGATAAAGCCCTGCTGTGCAGTGAATGGACCGTTTGACTGCTGGGCCGCCAATGCGAAGGGGAATAAGCTTAAAGCTGTAATAATGAAGGAAGATGGTCTCATGGTGATCTGTTTTAGAAAAACGCTCCCACCATATCAAAAATCCACATACAATGATAGTGAAAAAATATGAAGAACTCCGTTTACCCCTCCCCGCCTTTACAAGGGGGAGGAAAAAAATATCCCCCGCTTATGGCAGGGGATATCTCTTTTTCACAAAACCAAAACCTAGTTTGGATGCCACTGGTCGCCCTCGCTCTCGCCCGTCTTGAGCGGAACGGTCTGCGGAATGAAGTCTTCCTGTTCGCCCGGCTTGCTGTAATCGTAAGCCCAGCGGTGAACCTCGGGCAGGGCGCCCGACCAGTTGCCGTGAATGGTCTGCACGCCATTGGTCCACTCCAGCGTGTTCGATCCCCACGGGTTCGCAACGGCTCTCGGACCGCGGAACATGCTGTAGAAGAAATTGATGACGAAGATGAACTGCGCAAACGCACCGATGATGGCGCTGTAGGTCACGAATATGTTAATGTCCACCAGGTTGTCGAACATCGGGAACGCGGTGTTGGAGTAGTACCTCCGCGGCACTCCGGCCAGCCCCAGGAAGTGCTGGGGGAAGAACACCCCGTAAGCGCAGGCGAACGTGAGCCAGAAATGCAGGTAGCCGAGCTTGTTGTTCATCATGCGCAGGAACAGCTTCGGGAACCAGTGGTATACGCCCGCGAACATCCCGAGAATGGCCGAGAGTCCCATCACGATGTGGAAGTGCGCCACCACGAACATGTTGTCGTGCTGCTGGATGTCAAGTGCAGAGTCTGCAAGGATGATGCCGGTGACACCGCCCGTTACGAACGTGGATACACCCGCGATCGCGCAAAGCATGGCAGGCGTAAAACGGATGTTGCCTCGCCAAAGCGTGGTGATGTAGTTGAACGCCTTCACGGCAGAAGGAATGGCGATGAGCAGCGTGGTGAACACGAACACCGAGCCGAGGAAGGGGTTCATGCCGGTCACGAACATGTGGTGACCCCACACGATGAATGAAAGGAACCCGATGGCCAGCATCGATACCACCATGGCCTTGTAGCCGAAGATGGGTTTGCGCGAGTTCACGGAAATGATTTCGGAGATCATGCCCAGCGCGGGCAGCAGCACGATGTACACCTCGGGATGGCCAAGGAACCAGAACAGGTGCTGGAACAGGATGGGATTGCCTCCAACCTGGGGCATCGGGTGGCCGCCAATGTAAATGTCAGACAAGTAGAAGCTCGTGCCCAGGCTGCGGTCGAAGATCAGCAACAGCACGGCTCCGAAGAGGACCGGGAAGGACAGCACACCGAGGATGGCCGTAATTAGGAAGGCCCAAATGGTAAGCGGCAGGCGCAGCATGCTCATGCCCTTGGTACGCAGGTTCAAAACCGTTATGATGTAGTTCAGTCCGCCCAGCAGTGCCGATATCACGAACAGGCTCATGCTCACCAGCCACAGCGTCATGCCCGTTCCGGAGCCGGGGATCGCCTGCGGCAGCGCGCTCAAGGGAGGATAGACGGTCCAGCCGGCCGAAGCAGGTCCTGATTCGACAAAGAACGAAGCCACCATCACGCACGAAGAAACGAAGAAGAACCAGTACGAAAGCATGTTGAGAAAACCGGAGGCCATGTCGCGCGCGCCAACCTGGTACGGGATAAGGAGGTTGCTGAACGTGCCGCTTAAGCCGCCCGTGAGCACGAAGAACACCATGATGGTTCCGTGGATGGTAACAAGGGCCAGGTACATATCGGGCGACATCACTCCTTCGTGGCCCCACTTGTCGCCAAGCAGCGCGTTGATGATCCAGAACTTTTCCTGCGGCCAGGCGAGCTGCAGGCGGAAGAGCGTGGACATTCCCATGGCAATGACAGCCATGATGATGGCGGTGATGAGGAACTGCCGGGAGATCACCTTGTGGTCCTGGCTGAAGATGTATTTGGAAAGTATCGTTTCGTTGTTGTGCGGATGATCGTGGTGATGCCCGTGACCATGCTCATCGTGGTGGCCATGATGATTATCCTGGTCCTTCATTACCGTTTTCTCTTTTGTGCTCATGCTTAGCTTCTGCTAAATTAATTAATTTTTTTTTCTGTATCCTCTTTCTTCGTTTCCGCTGAAGCGGTCATCTTAGGCGCCTCGCTTTTCGCGAAGAATGGTTTTTTGCTGTCGAGCCATTTCTGGTAATCGGCCGGCTTGTCCACCACGATCTTCGCCTGCATGTTGTAATGGCTGGGGCCGCAGATCTTGTAGCACATCAATATGTAATCGAAGTTCGGGTTGTTTGTGATCCTGCGCATCGAATCGGTGGTTATCGTGGGTTTAAAGTGAATGCGCGTGGTCATGCCCGGCACGCAGTTCATCTGCGAGCGGAAATGCGGCAGTGCTGCACTGTGTATCACATCGCGCGAATTGCACATGAAGAGGATCTGTTTGCCTACGGGAATATGGAATTCCTTGAACACCACGATATCATCCCACGAATGCTGGTCGGTGGAATCAAGGCCCACGATGTTCGTGCGCTCATCATTGATCAGCTTGTAATCCGATTTGCCCAATGTATTATCCTTCCCCGCATAACGGATGGTCCAGTCGAACTGGCGGGCGTAAAGCTGGATCACGATGGCATCCTTCTGTTCGGGCTGGGTGGTGATCTGCGTCCACAGGCGGATGCCGAGGAAGATTATCACCGCAAGGGCAATTCCCGGAACAACGGTCCAGATCAGCTCCAGCTTGTGATTAACGGGGTAGAAATACGCCTTGGTTCCGGCACCCTTGTGGTAATATTTAGAGGCGAAGTAGAAGAGCAGGAAGTTGGTGGCCAGGAACACAACACCAATGATCACGAAATTGAAGTTGAGCAGCCAGTCGATCTCCCTTCCCAGCTCGGAGGCGGCAGGAGGCAGGAGCTTATCCTTGTACTTTAACAGCTGCCAGAAGCAGAAGCCGAAGAAAGCAAAAATGAAGAGGAACATGATGCGCGCATTCATCTTGTTGTCCTTGTCGCGCACTTCCCATTCCCGTGTTCCGCGGAGCTCGGTGGCCAGCTCGTACACGCGGGCGATCTGCCCGAGAACCAGCACCCCGAGAATTATTGTCAGCCAGATTAAAAAGGTCATATCGTTCTCAATTAAAGTTTATAATCAAAAATGGTGATGCACGCTTTCCTCGATGAACGGGTGCTTCTGCGGCATCAGGGCGGCTTTCGTCAGCGCGCTGTGCACCACGAACAGGAACATGCCGAGGAACCCGATCATCAGCCCGATCTCCAGCGGGCTGAACAGGTTCCAGCCCCCGCCCACGGTTGCCGGCATGATCATCAGGTACAGGTCGAGCCAGTGGCCGAGGAGGATGATCATACCTAAGGTCTTCAGGTAGTTCTTATTTCTTTTCGCATCGCGCGAGATCAGGAACAGCATCGGGAACGCAAAGTTCGCGAAGAACACGATCCACAGCAGCCAGCGGTAGCCGAGCGTATCGATGCGCTGGTGGAAGTAGGCCACCTCCTCGGGAATGTCGGCATACCAGATAAGCATATACTGGAAGAAGAACAGGTACGACCACAGCAGGCTGATGGCGAATATCCATTTGCCGAGGTCGTGGTAATGGTTCTCGTTCATTTCTTCAAGATGGCCCTTGCCCTGCAGGTAGATGCAGAACAGGGTGATCATCACCATGGTGCTTACCCAGAATCCCGCGAAGGTATACCAGCCGTAAAGCGTGCTGTACCAGTGCGTATCGAGCGACATGAGCCAGTCCCACGAGGCCACCGAGGAGGTGAACCCGAAGAACACGATGAAGATGGCCGAGGTGGTGATGTTCTTGAAATGAAGCTTCGTATCGCCTGTCAGGTCCTCCTCCATCGAACGCTTGCGCAGGATGTTGCGGCACAGGATCCAGACGGTGAAGAACAGGAAGAAGCGCGCCCAGAAGAATGCGCCCGAAAAGTACGGGGCCTTGTGCTGCATCACCGCATCGTTGGTGTAGGCATCCTTGTCCATCCAATGATACAGGTGGTTCAGCCCGAACCATCCGCAGATAAGTACAATGAAAATAGTTACGCCTCCCACAGGCAGGTACGCAGAAATGGCTTCGTACACTCTTTTGTAGGCCGTGGCATAAGCCGCTTCGGAAGCATACTTCTTCGCGAAATAGAAGGTGGCGCCCAGGCCGATGGCCATGAAGTAAAAGCTGTTCAGCAGCACGTTGGCCCAGATGCGCTGGCCGGGGATGCCTCTCACCAGCGCGTAGACGACCGCCAGCAACCCGATTCCCATCATGGCCATGGTGACCCGCTTGGTCCTGTCGCTGAAAGTATATTGAAGATTGCTCATATTCTCCTTTTATATTTTAAGATCCTTTGTCCTTTTTCTCAGCCGGCTTCTTCCCGTCTTTCACAGGCTCCTTCTCCGCTACTTTGGTTGCGGCAGTTGCCGTATCCTTCGGCCCTTGAAGGGTCTGCACGTAGCGGATGATCTTCCAGCGCTCGCTCTTGGTAAGCTGCGATGCGTGCGAGCCCATCAGGTTCTTGCCGTATTGCAGGGTGTGGAACATCTTTCCTTCCGGCAGGTTCTTCAGCGCGCCCGAATAAGAAGGAGGAGGCGGGAACTTGCCGTTTGCCACAATGGTCCCGTTGCCGGTTCCGTCACCGTGGCAGTGCACGCAGAACTTCCCGAACAGGTCCTGCCCTTCGGCAACGATCTCGGCCGAAGCCGGGAACGGGTCCTTCAGGTACTGGCCGGCCAGCTCGTAGCCGAGGCTGTCGTTCTTATAAGGATAAGGAGCCTGGTCGATGGAGTACTCGCTGTTGGGCACGCTGCCTTGCGAGATGGTTCCTTCCACGGGCGGGCGGTTGGTCATGCTGTCGGCAAACAAGGCGTTCGGTGAGTTCGACTCGTACGAAGGCGAGCGGTACATGTCGGGCATGTACTCCACACCCGGGCTGTCGGGATCGTGCTTGCACGAGGCAAGCAGCAAAAGGCCTGAAGCAACTGCGAGAGAGATCTTATGGATATGGATTTTCATATTCAATTCTTATTTCACGTTCACTTCAATGGCTCCCGTTTCTTTCAGGATGCTCTTCACCTTGTCGGTATTGTCGGTCTCGATCACCAGCATGAACTTGTCATCGGTCGTGCGCGGATCGGGGTTCTTGGGCGAAACGCCCGGCAGGATCCAGCTCCGCAGGAAAAAGGTAAGGGCCATGAGGTGCGCTGCGCAGAACACCGTTCCTTCGAAGATCGGGGGAACGAATGCGGCTACGTTGCGGAAGTAGGCCGAGCTGGGCTTGCCGCCAATATCCATCTGCCAGTCGTGAACCAGCATGTACCAGGTCATCAGCACAAGCAATGCGGTGCCGCTGATCCCGAACATGAAGGCCACCACGCCCATGCGCGTACGCGGAACTCCGATGGCATCCTCCATGCCGTGGATGGGGAACGGGGAGAACACCTCATTCACATAGAATCCCGATGCAACGATCTTTTTCGCCCCCTTGAGCGCCACCTCATCGTCATCGTAAAGTCCGTATACAGTTTTCTTGCTCATTCTGAATTATTTTTAATGCGCGTGTTCGTGCTGTTTTTCGTTGGCATAGGCCGCTTTCTTCTGGGCCTGGCCCGATGACTTGAGGATCGTTTTCAGTTCGCTCAGTGCAATAACGGGGAACAGGCGGGAGAAGAGCAGGAACGCGGTGAAGAAGAACCCGATGGTGCCCACGAAGATGCCCACTTCCACCCAGGTAGGGTGATACATCGTCCAGGCCGAAGGCATGTAATCGCGGTGCACGGAGGTTACGATGATCACAAAACGCTCGAACCACATACCGATATTCACTACAATGGATAAGATGAATGTCGCGATCAGGCTCCTGCGGATCTTCTTGAACCAGAAAAGCTGGGGCGAGATCACGTTGCAGGTCATCATGCTCCAGTAGGCCCACCAGTACGGGCCGGTAGCGCGGTTCATGAATGCGTATCCTTCGTACTCAACACCCGAGTACCACGACATGAAAAGCTCCGTGAGGTAGGCGATGCCCACCATCGAGCCGGTAAGAATGATGATGATGTTCATGTATTCCACGTGCTTGATGGTCACGTATGCTTCCAGCCCCAATACTTTCCGCATGATGAGCACGAGCGTGAGCACCATGGCGAAGCCCGAGAAGATGGCCCCGGCAACGAAGTAAGGGGGGAAGATGGTGGTGTGCCAGCCCGGGACGACCGAAGTGGCGAAGTCCGTGGACACGATGGAGTGAACCGAGAACACGAGCGGTGTGGAAAGTCCTGCAAGCACCAGCGAAACCTCTTCGAACCGCTGCCAGTCCTTTACGCGGCCGCTCCATCCGAAGCTGAGCATCTTGTACATCCATTTCTTGGCCGGCTTCACGGCACGGTCACGGATGGTGGCGAAGTCGGGTATCAGCCCGAGGTACCAGAACACGCACGATACGGTGAAATAGGTCGAGATCGCGAACACGTCCCACAGCAGGGCCGAATTGAAGTTGACCCACAGCGAGCCGAACTGGTTCGGGAGCGGCAGCACCCAGTAGGCCTGCCACACGCGCCCCATGTGGAACACGGGGAAGATGGCCGCGCAGATCACGGCAAATATCGTCATGGCCTCGGCCGAGCGGTTGATGCCCATCCGCCAGCGCTGGCGGAAAAGGAGAAGCACTGCAGAAATAAGGGTTCCCGCGTGACCGATACCGATCCACCATACGAAGTTGGTGATGTCCCACGCCCATCCCACCGTGCGGTTCGCGCCCCACAGCCCGATGCCTGTTCCGACCGTGTAGGCCAGGCAGCCAAATCCCCAAAGCATGGCAGAGAATGCGATGATGAATACCGTCCACCAGTATTTGTTCGCCTTGGTCTCGATCGGGCGCGCAATGTCCTCGGTCATGTCGTGCCAGGTCTTTGTTCCTAAAATAAGCGGCTCCCTGATCTGAGCTTCTCTGTGCATATTATTTTTCTTTGATCGTTATTGAAAGCTTATGACTCTTTTTTCTCTTCCTTTTTTTCTTCGTGCTTCTCTTCTTTGCCTTCGTGCTCTTCGTGACCGTATTCCATCTCCGTGTTCCTCACCTTGGTCAGGTAGAACACCGAGGTGCGGAATCCCTGCTCGTCAAATATCCGGTACTGTCGCTCATCGTTCCAGAGCTGCGATACCTTGCTCTTTTCGTCATTCATGTCCCCGAACGTGATGGCATTGGTGGGGCACGATTGTGCGCAGGCGGTGGTGAACTCGCCATCCGTGATCTTGCGGCTCTCCATCTTGGCCTTGAGCTTGCCCGCCTGGATGCGCTGCACGCACATGGAGCATTTTTCCATCACACCGCGCGAGCGGACCACCACATCGGGGTTCAGCACCATGCGGCCGAGATCATCCTGTGAAGGGTTGACGTTCGTGAAGCGGCTGTTGCGGTCGAACTCGAACCAGTTGAAGCGTCTTACTTTATAGGGGCAGTTGTTGGCGCAGTAGCGGGTGCCGATGCAGCGGTTGTAGATCATCTGGTTGAGCCCTTCGCTGCTGTGGCTGGTGGCGATCACGGGGCAAACCGTTTCGCAGGGAGCGTGGTTGCAGTGCTGGCACATCACGGGCTGGAACACCACTTCGGGGTAATCCGATGGGCGCTCCATCTCGCGGTAGGTCTCGATGGTCCCTTTTTTCTCCTCTACCCCTTTCTCTTTCGTCATGTCGGACGAATAATAGCGGTCGATGCGGAGCCAGTGCATCTCGCGTGAGCGTCTTACTTCCATCTTGCCCACCACCGGCACGTTATTCTCGGCCGTGCAGCTTACCACGCAGGCGTTGCAGCCGATGCAGGAGTTGAGGTCGATGGCCATGCCCCAGCGGTGGCCGTTGCGGTCGAAGCTGGTCCACAGGTCCACTTCGTTCGGGTCCTTTCTCCCGAATTTGCCGGTCTCTTTATCTTTTTCGGTCACTTTCTCCTTCTCGTTCCATTCTTCGGCCGACTTTTCATTGTATTCTTTCAGCGAGGTCTCGTTCACGATCTTGCGGCCCATCATGGTGTGATGGATCTGCGTGGCGGCCAGCGGGAACGTTTCCGTGGTATCGGTAATGGTGGCGTTCGCAACAGAATAGCTCATCAGCCCGTTCACGATCTGCACGGCCGCGAATGCGTTCTGTCCTACGTTATTGCCCACCTTTCCGGCCGATGTTCTGCCGTAGCCGAGCGCAATGCCGATGGTGCCCTTGGTCTGGCCGGGCTGGGGATACACGGGGAGCTTCATCTTCACTCCGCCCGCGCTCACTTCCACCACGCTGGCCTCCGTTTCCCACTCGGCACGCTCCATCAGGTTGTACTTGCCCTGCATGTCGGCAGGGTTCATGGTCACGTAATTGTCCCAGGTCACTTTCGACACGGGGTCGGGCAGTTCCTGCAGCCAGGGGTTGTTGGACTGGTTGCCGGTGCCCATCGAGGTCTTTTCATACAGCACCAGCTCCACGCCACCGCCTTTCGCGTTCGCCAGGGCGGCTGCCACTGCGCTTATGTTCATTTTTTCTTCGGGCTGGGATTCCTTCTCCTTCGGTCCGGTGGATTTTTCTTCCTCTTTCACCTCGCCTTCTTTCTTCTCTTCCGCTTTCTTTTCGTCCGGCTTTTTCTCGTCCTTTTTCGTTTCCACAGGCTGCTCCCATCCGGAAACGCCATCGTGCAGGGTCTTGTTCCACCAATCGGAAAAGTCCATGCTGTTCATTTCTTTCCCGCTGATGGCCGCCCAGGTCTGCTGGATGTAGGCGTGCGCATCGGTGTTGTTGCCGCTCCATTTGAGAAGGGTTTCCATGGCGCTCCTCGTCTTGAAGAGCGGGGCAATGGTGGGCTGTCCCAGGCTGATGCGTCCCTGCTTCGGCATGGCATCGCTCCACGATTCGAGCGGGTGATGATCGGGGCAGGTATAGTCGCACAGGCGCGATGTTTCGTCTATGGTGCCGGAAAGCGTGATCTTTAATCCCACTTTCTTAAGCGCATCGGCAAAACCGAGCGATGCGGGAGCGGTGTACGCGGGGTTGCAGTTGTAGAAGATCACTGCGCCCACTTTCCCGTCCTTCATTTCGCCAACGGTATGCGCAAACTCAGAGTCATCGCCCTGGCGGAGGAAGCAGGGGTTTTCGAGATCGATGGTGTGCTCGTAATTTCCCAGCACATTGTTGATCTCGTTCACCATCATCTGCATGCTGGCATCGTTGATGCCGCACACCACGAGCGATTTTCCCTTATTGGCTTTGAGCCATTCGGCCGCCTTGCCGACCTGGTCGGATGCTTTCCCGCTCACGGGGAGCGATGCACCGGCAACCGCGTTGTACAGCGCCACGATGTTGGCTCCCATCTCGGAAGGCTTCACGGCCACGCGCACATCGGCATTGGAGCCGGTGAGCGAAAGCAGCGTTTCGAACTGCACGTGCTTGCTCATGGTCTTCTTCTCCTTGCTCACCCTTCGGTTCTTCGCGTATTGGCCCGCGAACTCGATAGGCGATATCCAGTTGGCCAGGAAATCGGCACCGAAGCTCACGATCACATTGGCATTCTCAAAATTGTAGGAAGGGATCGCCTTTTTCCCGAACGAGCTCCAGTTGGCCTGCATCATGCCCGCGCACGAAACGGCATCGTACATCACGTGCTTCGTATTGGGGTATTTTCCCATGAACTCCCTTACCGCGCGGCTGAATGACGGAGAGATGACCGTGGAAGAGATGATGCGGATGGCCCCGGCCGAGCCGAGCTTCCCCCCTATCTCGCTGTCCACCTTGTCCCAGGTGGAGTTCTGTCCTTTCGCAATGGGGTTCTGCAAGCGCTCGCTGTCGTAGAGCGAAAGCACAGAAGCCTGCACGCGCGCGTTCGTTCCCGGGGTGGTTGAATGCTTGTGCGTATTGGATTCGATTTTGATGGGGCGTCCCTCGCGGGTCTTCACCACCATGCTGCAGAAATCGTAGCCGTCAAAGTAGGTGGAGGCATACCAGGTGGCCACACCGGGCGTGATCTGTTCGGGCTTTATGATGTAAGGGATGGTCTTGGTAACGGGCGTTTCGCACGAAGCAAGCGCAGCGGCTGCCGTGCTGAACCCGAGGAACTTCAGGAAATCCCTGCGTGATGCGGAAGATGCTCCCAGTTTATCATCGCCAAGAAGATCGGAAGGAAGTTTTTCGGCAAACTCGTTCTCCTGCAGCTCAACGAATTTTTCGCTGCCATTCAGTTCTTCGAGTCCTTTCCAATATTTTTTGCCCATATTCTAGTTCGTTATGCTTGTTCTTTTAATAATGACATTTTGCGCAGTCGAGCCCACCCATCTTGGCTACGGTGATCGCCTGGTCCTTGCTTCCTTTATATTTCTCAGCCAGTTTTTTATGCATCTCTTCGTAGTACGGGTTCGTGCTCATGCCCGGCACTTCGGTCTTGCGGTGGCAGTCGATGCACCAGCCCATGGTGAGGGGCGCGAACTGCTGGGCCACATCCATTTTTTCCACCTCCCCGTGGCAGGTTTTGCATTCCTGCTTGCCCACCACCACGTGCTGCGCGTGCGAGAAGTAAACAAAGTCCGGGAGATTATGCACCCGGTTCCACATAAGCGGCCTGCCTGGTTTGCCGTACTGGGCTTTGGCCGGGTCCCACCCGATGGCTGCGTAGATCTTGGCTATTTCTTCCTTGCCGGTAATGGTTCCCTGCTGGATGCCGCGGTGGCAGTTCATGCACACGTTGGCCGTTGGAATGCCGGCTGTTTTTCCCTTCAATACCCCCGAGTGGCAGTACACGCAGTTGATCTGGTTGTCGCCCGCGTGGATCTTGTGCGAGAACTTAATGGGCTGTGACGGCTTGTAGCCCTGGTAAACACCGATGCCGTAGAGCGCATCCCATCCTGCTTTGGCAAGCAGCACGGTGACAACGATCATGAGCAGGGCGAACTTTCTTTTGTGGGTGCCGACCCAGGATAAAATGCCTTCCGAAAATGTCATTTCCGCGAGAGGTTCGAGCCCTTTCTTCGCACGGATGGTGTTCTGCAGGTGGCGGCTCACCCCGCGGAGGATGAAGAGCAGGACAACGAGGATCGCAGAAAGGTAGATGAGCAGCGTTTGAACGGGGATGCCGCCTTCCTGCTGCGAGCCAGCACCAGTACCTCCTGTAGGACCAGTAGTTATTGGGATCTGTGCGGGCGGATTGAAAATATACTCTACAACGGCCTTAATGTCTTCCTGCGAAAGCACCCCGTCAAACACGGTCATGTCGGCTTTATTCTCACCATACACTTTCACCGCGTAGGCATCACCCGATGAGATCATTTTCTTATTGTTCGTCACCCATTTGATCATCCACTCCTTCGAGGGAACGCGCTTGCTTACCCCGGCAAGACCCGGGCCGGTAAGCTTGGCATCGGTAAGGGTGTGGCAGCTTGCACAATTGCCTTTGAATACCGCGCCACCGTCAGCGGCAAGAACGGTGAACGAAACGAGAGCGAACAGAATGGTAAGGAAGGGTATTCTCACGGCAGGATGAAAGCGGTAATGTGGATGCTCCATAAACTAGGTTTACAGTTAAGAATCTTTACAGGGAAACTCTAAAGGACTTTGGGAAACGCGCACAAATTTATAAGAGAAATAACATCACGGTTCAAAATTTTAAAAAAAATAATGAACAGGAGATAATTTAAAATCGTTCTAAATAAGAGTTATGCCCGATAATATTTTCAAATGAAAAACCCCGCCTGGGGCGGGGCTTTCCATTCATTTGAATGCAGGCTATTGCACCCTGATCTTTTGCCCGGTGGTTTTAACGGTCTCGGCCTTTTTGGGAATGGTGAGGTTCAGCAAGCCATCGCTGTATTTCGCTTCTATCTTAGCGGTATCCGCATTGTCAGGCAGGGTCACTGAGCGCGAAAAGCAGGAATAGTTATGCTCCCTGCGGAAGAAATTTTCCTTTTCCTCCCCGCTCTCCGTTTCCTTGTCGCACGAAATAGTAAGCAGGCTCCCTTCCACATCAATTTCGAAATCATCTTTTTTGAGGCCGGGTGCAGCCAGTTCGATGAGGTAATTGTTCTTGTCCTCGCGCACATTGAGCGAAGGAACGGTTTCAACCGCTTCCCCGTCCCACAGGTCCATCCAGTCGTTGCGCAAGAAGCGGTCGAAAGGAGAGTTGAACAGGCGATTGAACCTGCGCATGCCGCGCGAAGGTCTTTTCATCATTGTTTTTTCCATTGTATTGTTTTTTTTAGTTTGTGATTGATTTTTCGCTGTGAAAGCAAAAAACCGTGCCGCACATTTGTGAAGAAGGCAAAAAACTTACCTGGGATTTTTTTGTGGAAGATATCCGGAAACCTGTGGAAGAAAATCCACGGATCCGTATCAACGAATGTATTTGTACTCGTACTCCTTCTTCGTATGCCGTGTTTGCTCGGTGCCGGTGAGAATGAGGCCGGCCGGGTCGTATGTATAGGCAGTTTGAATAGTGATCGCACCTTTTGCATTGTAATGCTTGTATTCCACCCGCTTGTTCTTATTGTTGAACTTCTCCACGGCCTTCCCGTTAGCGGTGAGAAGCCCTGCGAACTGGGTGATCTTCACCGTCAGGTCGCCTTCCTTGCTCCAGGTGAACATCTTATCGCTCAACAGCTTTCCGCTTGCGTTCACCTTGGTGCGCTTGGTCTCGCGGTTCTGCTCATCGTAGGTGGTGGCGATCTGGTTCAGCCCCTGCTCTTCGGAGTTCTTCAGCGTCCACAGGGTAAGGTTCCCTTTCGGATCGTACGTGTAATTGAACTCCTTCAGCAATCCTTTCCCGCTCTTGTCGTACACTTTTTCCTTCCAAGTTCTCCCCTGAGCATCGTACTCGTAAAGGGTCTTATCCACGGGCGTGTTCTTTTCCTTCAGCTTGCCCTTTTCATCGTAGTTGTACTGTTCGGTGTTATCGGTCACGTTCGTGCCATTCACGGACTTCACGGACTTTTTCACCAGGTTGTCCTTCGCATCGTACTCGTACGTGGCGGTGTAATCCTCCTTGCCGTCCTTGTCGAAGGCAGAATGCTTGGCTATAGTGCCGCTCGGGTTGTAGGTCTTTTTTTCGGCCAGGTGCTTTTTCCCGATGAGCGAATCGTTTCGGTAATCGGTGATCCAGATCTCCACGGCCCTGATGTGCTGGGCTTTCATGAGCTTTTTTTCCTCGTCAGCTGCCTTGCGGTCATCCTCCTCCTGGGAATAAAGATTCGCGCTGGTGAGGCAGACGATGAAGAGAGAAAGTATGCGGAGGTGTTTTTTCATATACCCTGTCATGCCTCTCCCGCTAAAAGTGGGACCCGCATGACGAATGATCAATTCCCGAAGTCAGAAATGAACTTGATCCGCATCAGGCGCACTTCCTGCTCTTCGAAGCGGTCCTCGCCCAGCTCCTTGAGCGCGTCCGGGACCGAGTCGGTCTCCGACTCCTTGAAGTACTCGTACATCTCATCGCGCTTCTCCTCATCGATCATCTCATCGATGTAGTAGTTGATGTTGACCTTGGTGCCCGAAGACACGATGGCTTCAAGCTCATCCAGAAAAACGGAAAAGGTTATCCCCTTGGACCTTGCGATATCGTTCAGGCTCATCTTGCGGTCGATGTTCTGGATGATGTGCACCTTCAGCCCCGATTTGTTGACCACGCTTTTCACCACCATGTCCTGCGCGCGCTCAATGTCGTTCTCCTTCACATATTTTGCGATCAGGTCGATGAACGGCTTGCCGTACTTCTGCGCCTTGCCGGTGCCCACGCCCGTGATTCTGGTAAGCTCCTCCATGGTAATGGGATACTGGATGGCCATTTCGGCCAGCGAGGTTTCCTGGAATACTACGTAGGGAGGAAGCTTGAACTTCTTCGCTTCCTTCACCACCAGCGCCTTCAGCATCTTGAACAGCGTTTCATCGGCTCCCGCCCCGCGATCGGCCCCGCCCAGCATGATCTCCTCATCGTCATCGCCTCCCTCATCGTAGTTGTGATCGCGGGCAATCATGATGCTCCGCGGCTTATCGAGGAACTTCTTTCCTTCTTTTGTAACGTGCAGGGTGCCATAGGTCTCGATATCTTTTTCGAGAAACCCGGCAATGATGGCCTGGCGGACCACCGCGTTCCAGTAGCGCTCGTCCTTGTCATCCTCCAGCCCTTTGCCAAATATTTCCAGCTCATGGTGGCGGTAGGATTTAACGGCCGAGGTGGTGGTGCCTGTAAGCACGCTGCAGATGTGCCTGGCCTTGAACTTCTCCTTCACCTCCAGCACCGCATCGATCACCAGCGCAACATCGTCCTTGCCCTCGAACTTCTGCTTCGGGTGCAGGCAGTTGTCGCAGCTGCCGCAATTATCCCTGTTGTAGGTCTCCCCGAAGTAATGGAGGAGTGTTCTCCTCCGGCACACCGAGGATTCGGCATACGATACGGTCTCGGCAAGCAGCTGCTTGCCGATCTCCTGCTCGGCAACGGGCTTGCCCTTCATGAATTTCTCCAGCTTCTGGATGTCATCGTATGAATAGAACACGATGCACTTGCCCTCTCCCCCGTCACGGCCGCTCCGCCCGGTTTCCTGGTAATAGCCTTCGAGCGATTTCGGTATGTCGTGGTGGATCACGAAACGCACATCGGGCTTGTCGATGCCCATGCCGAAGGCGATGGTGGCCACGATCACATCGATGTCCTCCATCAGGAACTTATCCTGCGTTTCTGCACGCACGGGCGCATCCAGCCCCGCGTGGTACGGGAGGGCGCGGATGCCGTTCACCTGCAGTGTTTCCGCGATCTCCTCCACTTTCTTGCGGCTAAGGCAGTAAACAATCCCCGACTTATTGGGATTCTTTTTAATGTATTTGATGATCTCCTTGATGGCATTCACTTTCGGCCGCACTTCGTAGTACAGGTTGGGGCGGTTGAAGGATGATTTGAATACATTGGCATCAGTCATCTTGAGGTTCTTCAGAATATCATCCTGCACCTTGGGAGTGGCCGTAGCCGTAAGGGCAATGATCGGCACCGTGCCGATGGCCTCGATGATGGGGCGCAGCCTGCGGTATTCCGGGCGAAAGTCGTGACCCCACTCGGAAATGCAATGGGCCTCGTCAATGGCGAAGAAGGAAACCTTTATTTCGCGGAAGAACTTCACGTTCTCCTCCTTGGTGAGCGATTCGGGCGCCACGTACAAAAGCTTGGTTTTGCCGTCCGTGATGTCTTTCTTTACCCGGGCTATCTCGGTCTTGTTAAGCGATGAATTAAGGAAATGAGCTATTCCATCGTTCTCCACTGTAGCGAAGCTGCGCAGGGCATCCACCTGGTTCTTCATTAGGGCGATCAGGGGCGACACCACGATGGCCGTGCCTTCGCTGATGATGGCAGGGAGCTGGTAGCAAAGCGATTTGCCTCCCCCTGTGGGCATGATCACGAACGTATCCTTCCCGTCCATGATGCTTTCGATCACCTGCTTTTGTTGTCCCTTGAACTTGTCGAATCCGAAGAATTTCCTCAGGCACTCCGTCAGCGGTAATTGATCAACTTCTAACATTCAGCAATGGAATTGATAGGGTTTTAAATTACTTTTGTAGGGTAAATATATAAAAATAATTTCACACACAACCAAGAATTGTTTTCTTTTTCAGCAATTTCTTTAGTGCCCGCATCACCGGCAGGACAGTTCCGAACCCTTTTACCTTTACTTTAAATGGAAAAGATAGCGGTGATCATACCGGCCTATAACGAGCAGGAGGCCATCGGGGCCGTAGTGAACGGCATTCGGAGCATGGCTGAGGACCATGGACTGGCGCTGAACGTGGTGGTGGTGAACGACTGTTCCACCGACCATACGTCAGCGGTGATCTCCGGTTTGAATTGCATTGCGCTGGAGCTCCCAGTCAATCTGGGCATCGGGGGTGCAATGCAGACCGGCTTTAAATACGCCTTTGAGAACAATTACGATCTTGCCGTGCAGGTGGACGGTGACGGCCAGCACCCGCCCGGGGGGATTCCCGTACTGCTGAAGGCAATGAAAGAGCAAAGCCTGGATGTGGCCATCGGCTCGCGCTTCATCGAGCGCAGCGGCTTCCAGTCTTCGTTCATGCGCAGGTTTGGCATCGGCTGGTTCAGGATCGTGAACAAGCTGCTTACAGGAAACGACATAAAGGACAGCACTTCGGGTTTCCGCATGCTCAACAGGAAAGCGCTGGCCATAGTGTATGACTATTACCCCGATGAATACCCGGAGCCGGAAGCCATCGTGCTTTATTCGAAGCACAAGCTGAAGATCGGTGAAGTGGCGGTGGAAATGAAAGAGCGGCAGGGCGGCACCACATCCATCGGCTTCTTTTCTTCCATTTATTACATGTGGAAAGTTACGCTGGGGATTTTTTTTACTTTTATTCGGTCTAACCCTTAAAAACGATAGGTATGGCACGCGTACAACTCATCGCCATTGCGGCAAGCATCCTCTTCCTTATATATATAGGATGGCTCATTATCAAAGGGAAGCTCCGCGAGGAATATGCCATCGTATGGATCATCTGCACGGTGCTGCTCATCACCTTCTCATTCTGGCGCGAAGGGCTGGAGGTGGTGTCCAAAGCCATGGGCATCGTGGAAGCGCCCAACATGGTGTTCACCGCGGCCCTGTTCGCAGTGTTCATCTACCTCCTGCACCTGTCCATTACTGTTTCCAGGCTCCAGCAGCAGAATAAAACGCTCGCGCAGGACATCGCCCTGATGAAAAGCAGGGAGAAAAAGGAAAACGACAAGAAATAGTTCCGTTAAGCCTTTTCGAAAACGCCATACGCAGCATTGTATGCTAAATGAACAAAAAGGCAAGATAGGATACCTGGAAGGGATCCGCGGCATTGCCGCTTTTCTTGTTTTCCTCCATCATTTCTTTCTTGCTTTCTATCCCTCCTATTACGATGGCTCTCCCGCCACCGCACACCTGGGCGGCATCGAGCTGGGCTATTATGCCAGCCCGCTGAGCTTCCTGACCAACGGCCGGTTTTGCGTAGCGGTGTTTTTCGTGCTGAGCGGCTACGTGCTGAGCCGTAAATATTACAACCAGAACAACCTGCAGGTCATTGTCTCTTCCGCGCAGCGCAGGTATTTCAGGCTCTTCATCCCCATCGGGTTTACGGTGATCGTTTCCTACATCCTCCTCCAGCTTTCGCTCTACGATCACCTGGCGGCCGCCAAAATAACGCAGTCGTGGTGGCTCCCGCAATTGTGGAACGTGGATCCCTCGTTCCCCACATTCCTGAAAAATTTTTTTTACGGGGTGCTGTTTGACGGGGATAACCGCTACGATACCAGCCTCTGGACGATGTCCACCGAATTTTTCGGCTCGTTCCTCGTGTTTGCGCTGCTTGCCTTAACACACAATGTAAAGCGAAGGAACTTTGCGTTTATCTGCGTGCTGGTGATGCTGTATGCCACCGAGCATTTTTACTGGGCCTTCCCGAAGAATTATTTCTACTGCGCCTTCATCTTCGGCATGCTGCTGAACTACCTCGAGACCATTGCAGGCAAAACGGCCGCTTCTTCAGCCAAGAACATCATGGTGGCATTGGCGTTCGCGTTCGGGCTGCTCCTCGGATCGTTCCCTTCGACCGGTTTTGTTACGGGCACCTGTTGGAAGTTCATCGATGACCCGGACATCATCAAAAGCTACGATGTGTTCCACGTCATCGGGGCGATGCTGGTGGTGAGCGCGGTGGTGTTCTCGCAGCGCCTGCAGGGCTTCTTCAGCCGCGGCATTTTTATTTTTCTCGGGTTCATTTCGTTCTCGCTCTACCTTATTCACCCGCTTATCATCGGGGCGTTCTCGTGCCCGTTGTTCGTGAAGCTCTACACGCCTTCCGCCTATAATTCAAACGTGTTTGAAGTATGGCTGCTGTCCACCATACTGCTTATCCTGGTCTCGTACTTCATGGCGAAGAAGGTGGACCAGTTCGGGATCAGCTTTTCAAAACGGTTTGACGAATGGATGGGAAGGGCGAAGACGCCTCCTGCCCAGGCAAAATAGTTATTTCTTCTTCAGCTGGCTTTGGGCCCAGGCCAGGTTGTTCTTAGCCAGCTGCAGGTTGGGATCGATCTGCAGGGCCTTTTCGCAGGCCCGGATCTCATCTTCCCATTTTTGCATGGCACCGTAAGCAGCGGCTATGTTGTTCCAGGCATCGGCATAATCGGGTTTCAGGCTGATGGCCTTGTTTGCCATTTTGATGCTTTCCTCAAATTTTCCCGCCCGGTAATACAAAAAGCTCAGGCCGAAATAATTCTCGGGCGTGGGATCGTCCTGGGTTCTTTTCAGAAGCGCTTCCAGTTCAGAAACCGGTGTTTGTTCCGGTGCAGCAGGCGCAGGCGTATCGGGGGCCGCACCGGGAATGAACCGCTCCGGCAGCAGCAGGTTATATGCCACCGGGTCGTACATCTTGCTCTTCACGAACACCACATCGTATTTTCTCAGTTCCAGGAACAGGATCAGTATGAACGAAAGGGAAAGCGTGATGAGGCGCAGTTCGGCAGACACGATCTTCTTTATGAAGTACAGGAACATCAATGCGGCAAATATGCGATACACTAGGTCGAGGTTGAGCGCATACCGGAGGTCCTTGGAAAGGAAGGCGAGGCATACCGTGTTGTACGCAAAGAAAGAAAGCAGCACGGTGGTCACTGCGCTCTTCTTCTCCATGGAAAGGTATTGCCCGGCAAAGAGGAAGAACAAAATGGAAACAACGGGTGATACGATGAAAAAATCGACAAAGTACTGGTACCACGGCCCGGACATGTAGTTTGAAACATAGGGAAATGGTTTTGAAATGAACAGGCTCGTATCGAGAACGATGTGGCTGATGGCAGCCACGCGCTGCACGCTCCCGAAGAGCATGAGGTAGATAATTCCGGCAGCGAGAACAGGAACAAAAAAGATCAGCAAGGCCTGTCTTATACTTTTCCATTTTTCTTTTTTGTAACCGGCTATAACAACTACCGCTGCATAGAAAGGAAGCAGCAGCACGGCCGTTTCCTTCACCAGCACGCTGAAGGTCAGAAGGGCCAGGAACAAGAAGAACTTTTTCGCGGTCGGCCCTTCCAGGTAACTGATGAAGGCGAACAGGGCCAGCGAGAAAAAAAGATAGACCTCGGCATCCATCAGCGCCCTCCGCGCCACGCCCGATGCCAGCGGGGAGAAGCAGATAAGCGCTGCTGCAAAGAAAGCGGCTTGCTCGCCCCAGCGCCTTTCCACAAAAAAGAATGCAAAGATGCAGAGCGCAATGAAGGCTGCAAGAGAAAGACAGGAAAGAGAGGTGATCGAGTCATTGATTTTTAATGCAATGGCGGCCAGCATAAGATGGCCCGCGCGCAGGGGATGCGGAAGAACCTGCTCGTTCGCATTCGAAATATAGCTGTCGCCTATCTCCCTGAACCCTTCCGGTCCCTTTTCATTGATCGTGCGGGCCTGATTCAGGTACACTCCCTCATCGGCTCCGTAGTAGTATTCGCTCTCTCCGGGGAACGTGTTATAGATCTTCACGGCCGAAATGCATAGAAGCGCCAAAAACGCGAGAAAATATTTTTTCTTAAAAAAGTTCATGGTTATTTTTTGTTCTTCTGGCTGCTCGCCCACGCCAAGTTGTTCCGCGCCAGCTGGAAATCGGGCTTCAGTTTCAATGCCTTTTCACAAGCCGCGATCTCCTCGTCCCATTTATGCAGCTCGCCATAGGCAGCCGCAATGTTGTTGTAGGCCTCCGCGTAATCGGGCTTAAGCTGCAGGGCATTATTGGCCGCTTCGATGCATTTGTCGAACTGCCCCGCGTTGTAATACATCAGGCTCAGCTCCAGGTAGTCTTCCGGCTTTTTTTCCTTCGCGATCTTCTCCAACTGCAGCTCGATCTTCGACTTGCCGGTCTTCGCGGCATTCAGGCAGAACGAGGCATACTGATCGTCCGGCACGATCTGCAGGGTCTCGTTCGCCAGCCGCGTGAGCGCCTCAAAGTCCGATTGCTCGTAGTAGATGGTCATCAGCAGGTACCGCGCATCGAGGTGCGCGGCCGACAGCCCGATGGCCTTCTTCAGGTTCTGCACCGCTTCCGGTATCCGGTTCTGCTTTTTTAAAAAACGCCCGTAATAAAAATACGGGTTGGGAATGTTCGGGGCATTGTTGATCCCATTGATGAAATAAGGTTCGGCTTCCGCAGGTTTCCCCATCGCATCTTTCAGGATGCCCATGTTAATATGCAGGTAGGAATAGTTGGGCCACAGCCGCAATCCTTCCGAAAAATATTTTTCCGCCACATCGTATTTTCCCTGGCTCATCATCTCCAGCCCGTAGTTCATCTGACCCCGCCCGTTCTTCGGGCTTTTTTCCGTTACATCCTTCCAGAGCGTTTCTTCGCTCAGCCAGACTTTGTTCCGCTCGCGCGTGCCGTAGGCGTACGCGGAAAGGATGACGAGCGCAGCGGTCAAAACGCCCGGGGTAAGTTTCTGCTCCGTCAATCTCACGTTTGCTTTTCCAAGCAGAACGGCCGCATACCAGCACACACTCATGGCCAGGCCAATGAACGGGAAAAAGATGCGGTGATCGTTCATGATCTCCGCCAAAGGGACGATGCTCGAAGATGGGATGAGCGCGATGAAGAACCAGAGAATGCCGAACGATACGGGCCGGAGCTCCTCTTTCCGGGAGGCCAGCACCGCCAGGTAGAAGAGCACGGCCACAAACGCAAGCCCTGCAAAGACCCGGATATCAAACACTGAATCGACCGCTGTCCAGTCGGTGTCGGCACTCAGGCCGGTGGGAAGAAAAAACGTGGTGAAGTAGTGCAGGATGACGAACGGCTGCGAAATGAAAAAATAGAAACGCGAGGTGCCCCCGGACACCCAGGTGGATGGTTCCATTTTCTGGATGAGGAGATACATGGCCCCGCAGACGAGGAAGGCAGGCAGGGAGATCCGGATCGCAGAAATGAGCTGCGGTCTGTTCTTGCCGGCAAAGATCCCGGCAAGCGGCATTTTCTTCTCGAACAGGAGCACGTAAAAGAAAAGCAGCGGGGCGAACATCACCGCGGGAGGCTTGGCCAGCGACCCGATCACGACCGGCACGAGATAGAGAAGAAATTTCCGCGACAACGCGGAATACTGGTACATCACCAGCCCGAGGATCACGAAGAACGTGGAAAGAAGGTCGGAGCGCGCAATGATGTAGTTCACCGTTTCGGCCATGGCCGGGTGAAGGAGATAGAGGGCGGCAGCGAAGAGCGCGGCAAAATAATGCTTTTGCTTAGAGACCCGCTCGAAAAGCTTCAGGAAGAGGAAGAACATCAGCGCGCCCTGCAGGCCGAAAAAAATAAAATTGTCGACATGAAAAAAGACCGGGGCATCTTTGCCCGGAACAAAACCGGGCTGGCGGCTCTTCTGCAGCGCATAGTCGATGGCCAGGGTGGCGGTAACGAGCGGCCGGTACGACTGGTTGGTGGGCAGCGAGCTGAACGTGGTGCCGTCTTTGAAGAACTGCGGGATGTTCTTCAGGTCGCGGATGTACACGTTGTTAACGATCGTGTGGGAATCATCAAAATGAAAAGCGTTGTGAAAATGGTTCCAGTACGTCAGCGGGAAGATTGCTGCGACAAAAGCCACCAGGATGTAAAATGCGGTCCTTCTATTCACTACTCAAATATACAATTTAGAAATATGCATAGGAGAACTTGATGATGGTAAAGGATTTCTCCTTCTCCACCCGGTCCAGTGTGAACTCGAGATTATTTTTCGCATCGTAGTTATAATCGCGCTCGCTGGTCACCTGGCCGTTCTTCTCTTTTTTTTCCCTGACCGTATTCCCCGTTTTGTCGTACTCGTACAGGTTCTTTTCTTCGAGGTCACCGCTCGCATTGGAGTAGTAAGCGATCTCCGTCAGGCGGCTCGATCCATCATACCTGTATTTGAATCCGGACTGCAGCCAGCCCGCAATGAACTCGAACGATTCATCCAGCTTGTTGCCAAGCTCATCGATGTTGATGATCGAATACTTGTACACCTTCCCGTCATCGTTCAGGCAGAATTTTTTGAACTGCCGCGGTGTGAGCTGCTTGTACTCGAACGTTTCCAGCGAAACGATGGTCTGCACGCCCAGCCGGAACTCGTTCTTGTTCTCCGCTACGTTCGTCTCCTTGCAGCGCAGCTCTTTCTTTACCTTTCCCAGCGAATCGTAGTCGTAATACCACGCTTCGTACAGGTCCCCGTCACGGGTGCGCCTGCAGGTCAGTTCCCCGTTCTTGTTGTAGAAGAACCGGGTCGAGGTGGTGTCGTAGGTATACAACAGCTCCGTCCTGGTATACGGTATCTTTCTTCCTCTCCGCCCGATGTAGAACGACTTCACCTCCTTTGCTTCCGTAGACTTCACGCGTGTGATGTATTCTTTCATAAGCAGTCCTGTCGAATCGAACTCAAAGCTTTCAATCATGCCTTTGTCCACGATCGCCTCCAGGTCGGCCTTGGTGAACGTGTGTGCGGTGATGCTTTTTATTTTATTGGCCCGGATGTAGAACGGGTTGAAGCTGAACTCCGTGAGCTTTACATCCGAAGCCGAATTGAAAATGAGCTGCGGGAAGCAGGCTGCCGGGATTTCCAGGAAGAGACAGACAAAAAAGATTTTTTTCATCAATGGCCGATCTGTTGCAGCGCCTCGCTCACTTCAGCCACTGGCCGCTTGCACAACCGGTTCTCGCACACATAGACCAGTGTTTTGCCCACGGCAAACTTATTCTCCAGCAGCGGGAGGCTGCTTGGCGATCTGCTTCCTGCAAATATCCTGTTCGGGAGGTAATGACCGGAAAATTCCGAGCGCTTTTCATCAACAGAGTTTCCCACAATGGCAACTTCGTAGAAAGGGTAAGTGAAATTCACGTGGAGCAATCCCCAGTTGGAATAGCCCGAGCCGTAGGACGGCATCTCGCCCTGCACATTGTGAAGCATCTGCCTGCTCATGGCCGTGTAATCCGGGTTATCGAAATGTGCGCCCAGCAGGAAAAGCGATTCCGCCATGGACGAGTTGGACGAAGGGACGACATTATCCATCACCTCCATTTTGCGGGCAATGAGCGCAGTGTCGAGGTCCGAAGTGAACCAGAACATGCCGGAGCTGCTGTCGCGGAAATGCGCGATCGAATGATCGGCCAGCCGCCTGGCCTCGCGCAGCCATTGCTCATCGAAGGTGCATTCGTACAGCGCAAGGAACGCCTGGATCGTGAACGAATAATCCTCAAGGAACCCGTTAATGGTCGACCGCCCGTTCTTATAATTGCGATTGAGGCCGCCATCGCTTCTTTTTTGCTTTTTAAGGATAAGCGCTGCATTTCGTTCCGCAGCAGAAAGAAACTTCTTCTCACCGAACGCCTCGTACGCATCGCAATAGCCTTTTATCATCAGTGCATTCCACGAGGTGAGTGATTTATCATCGAGAGCCGGACGGACGCGTTTTCCTCTTTGCTCCAGCACTTTTCGCTTCATTTCCTGCACCTTCAGCTGCAGGTCTTCCAGGCGCATGTTCCTTTCCTTCGCGATCTCTGCATCAGGCCTGGTGCGGAGCAGGATGTAGTTCCCATGCTCCCACGACCCGGTTGCATTTACATTAAAATATTCCGCAAACAGGTCAAAATCTTTTCCCAATATCTTTTGCAGCTCTTCCTTCTTCCAGACATAATACTTACCCTCCTCCCCTTCCGAATCGGCATCGAGAGCCGAATAAAATGCTCCTTCCGGGGAGGTCATTTCCCGCTCGATGAACTCCAGCGTTTCATAAACGATCTCCCTGTAAAGAGGGTCTTTCATAAGCTGGTATGCTTCACTGTAGAGCGACACAAGCTGGGCATTGTCGTACAGCATCTTTTCAAAATGCGGCACCTTCCACTTCGAATCGGTGGAGTACCGCGCAAAGCCTCCCCCGACCTGGTCGTAAATGCCTCCGAAAGCCATTTTGTCGAGCGAGAGCCGGATATGGTTCAGCAGCCCGGGATCACGGGTGTGGTAGTAATAACGTAGAAGGAATGAATAATTGTTCGGTAAAGGAAATTTCGGGGCCTTCATCGGCCCTCCTTCCTTATTATCGAACCGTTTGCTCCATTCTCCAACCATTTGCGCAAGTATCTCTTTTGAAAATTCCGGCTTGCCGGCATTCCGCTTCACCAGCTCCATCTGCTGAACTCCCTTTGTAAGCTGTTCGGCATACTCAACAGCTTTCTGCTTTTCGTTCTTATACACACCGGCCAGCTGCAGCAGCACTCTTTTCCATTCTTCTTTTGGAAAATATGTTCCGCCAAACACCGGCCTGCCATCGGGCAGGGCAAAACAATTCAGCGGCCAGCCGCCCCCGCCTGTCATCAGCTGCACTGCGTGCATATAGACCTGGTCGATGTCCGGCCGCTCTTCGCGGTCCACCTTGATGCATAAAAAGTGAGCGTTCATGATCTCCGCCACGGAATCATCCTCAAAGCTCTCGCGCTCCATCACGTGGCACCAGTGGCAGGCCGAATAGCCGATGCTTACCAGCATAAGCTTGTCTTCCCGTTTTGCTTTCGCCAGCGCTTCTTCTCCCCACGGATACCAGTCCACCGGGTTGTACGCGTGCTGCAGCAGGTACGGTGAGGTCTCGTGAGCAAGGTGATTGGCCTTGCGATCGGGTGAAGAATTCATGGGGTCAGAATGAGAATTTTTTAACGGCCCGCCTCCGCAGGAAACGAGCGCAACAGCTAAAATTACATAAAAAGCGCGGGCTATATGTTTCATCCGTCAAATGTACGCAGGTGCCCAGGCAAGGGATGTATGCAATTGCTGATAAAATTTATTTTCTTTTCCGGAATATATTTTTACATTTGCATTACACAAACCCTTAACATGAGAACCATCAAGAGAGTCTTTACTTACCGCTTAATCTGCTATACATTCCTGCTGTTCGGCATCACCCTTGTTGTGGAATCCTGTGCGCCCAAATCGCAATGCGGTTCCAGGCGCGAACACCGGGTGAAGACCAAGCGCACCATGGGCGTGCTGAACAAGATGAACTACTGATCCCCTTTCTTCACGGGCTCGCTTGCTGACTGTATTCTTCTTCCTGCCAGCGATCCTCGTCCTTATTGTACGTTTATTTATGGTACATGCCGTGTGCGGGAGCTGTTCGGCAGCTCGGTGTCCGATGCGGCCAAATGATCATTTGCTCAACGGGACGTTCTGCTTTGATTCGACAGGAAAATCTTTTTTGTAGAACCATGTGCCCGCCCGGATATTCCCTTTGACCCCGATGTTGACCGAGCTCCTTTGCTGAGCGGCCACGATGGCCTGGTATCCACCGCCCAGCAGCGAGGCGAAATCGGATGAAACCACGAAGGTGTGCAAGTCCTCCGAATTGGCCTTGATCTTCACTTTCTTCTTGATCACGGCCTTTCCCAAGGGCGAATTGTTCAGCGTAACATCCAGCTCGGAGCGGAAGACCGAGAAGCCGAACGAGTTGGGGTTCTTTATCCTGATCCCGATCTCCATCTCGATGCCCTGCATGTCGAACTTTGTGATCCGGGCGCTTTCGACCCGGCTTACCGAAATGGGTTGCATGTCCTTGCATGCATTGAGCAGGAAGGTCAGGCCGAAGAGCAGTATCGCTGGAGAATATCTTTTCATCGCTGCAAATGTGCCAATTTATTTTCAAGAAGCATACCATCTTTCTTAAAACGGGAAATAAATTTTCAGTATGGGAAACGTTGTTTGCAAATGTTCACGTTTGCCCGCAAGTCTTCGAAGGACCGATATTTGAACAGGTGCCTGCTAAAATTTCACAATATGGCTCAGCTTTTTACCACGCTCCTTCGCTGGGGCATGCTTGCAACGCTTTCGGACCGGGAGGCGTTCATCCACCGTGTTTCCACTATTCTTGAACAGTACCAGGGCGATCCCATAAAGGCCGAAAAGTACGCGCGGCTGCTGGCTGCCATCCTGCAAGATGCGAAGGACAACATGAGCATTAACCGCGTCATTAAAAAGTTCAACGACAAGAACAAGCTGGCGAGCAAGCAAGATGTGGAAGAGCTCCAGAATAGCCTCGATGAACTTACACTCGAACTGCGTGCAATGAAGCGATAGATGTTCAAGCTGTTCAAACTGCGTTCGTATTACCTGAGACTGCTGCGCGGTTTTGGCATTGCTTACATCCTGTTTGGCTTCTTCCTCGTGAACTGGATGAGCCGTTACAAGCTCACCTCGAAGCTGATCCCGCGCAGGTACAAAAAGAACCGAACGGTGATCTCCTCCTATGCGCGGCTCCGCATGGTGATCGAGCGGCTCGGGCCCACCTTCGTGAAGTTCGGGCAGATCCTGGCCGACCGGCCCGATATCCTGTCGGAGAACTTCCGCAGGGAGCTGAAGCCGCTGCAATATGCTACCGAACCTTTCGACCACGAGCTGGCCCGGGAGCTGATCGAAAAAGAGCTCGGTACCCCCATCGACAGCATTTTTGCCGCGATCGACAGCAAGACCATCGGCTCGGCCTCGATCGGGCAGGTGTACGGTGCAGTGCTGAAAGGAGGCGAGCGCGTGATTGTTAAGATCCAGCGGCCCAGCATCCGCGAAAAGATCATCCTCGACCTGCAGCTGCTCGAATACGTGGCCGACAAGCTGTCGGGCGAGTATCCCGAGCTCTCGTACGTGAACATCAAAGGTTTCGTAAAGGAGTTCGGTGAGCAGATGATGAACGAGCTCAATTATCTTTACGAAGCCGGCAACGCCATGCGCTTTGCCGATATGTTCATCCACGTGCCCTATTGCAAGATCCCGAAAGTGTACCTGAACCTTTGCACACATAAGCTACTGGTGATGGAATACGTGGAGGGCGTTTCACCGTTCAGCGCGCGCATGCTGCGCGAACACGGGTTCGATCCCAACGAGGTGGTGAGCCACGGCACCCATATCTTTTTGAAGATGATCTTCGAGCACGGTTTCTTCCATGCCGACCCGCACGCAGGAAATTTTTTCGTGCAAGAGCACAACCGTGTAGCGCTCATCGATTTCGGCATGGTGGGCGCGCTCAAGCCTTCGCACATGCAGTTCCTCGCCCTGTTCACACATGGGCTCGCCACCAAGAACGCGCAGGCCATCGCCAACGCGCTGCTCGACCTTTCGGGCATGAAGTTCTTCAAGGAGAAAGAGGACCTGGAGTTCCACGTGCACGAAATGCTGAACCGGTACTGGCTGCTTCCCTACGAGAACATCCGCTTCTCGCAGGTGCTGGACGAATGCGTCAAGATCCTGCTGCGTTATAAGATCCAGATCCCGGGAAGCATATTCCTGCTGCTGAAAGCGCTGGCCAGCATCGAAAAGATGGGAGCCCAGCTGAACAGCGACATCTCGCTGGCCTCCTACATCAGGCCCTATGCGACAGCGCTCATCAAGAAGCAGTACTCCGCCCGCGCGCTGGCAGGCGACCTGTTCGATGTGATGCGCGACTTCATCACGCTGGCCAAGACATTTCCCTCGGAAGTCAGCGAGATCCTGCACAAGGCCAAATCGGGCATGCTCATCCACAAGCTGGAGCCGGAAACGCTGGAGGTGTTCCATTCCACCGTAAGCCACATGGGGCGAAGACTGTCCACCGTGATGCTCATCGGCTTCATGTTCGCAGGCAGCATCGTGGTGAACATGTTCGGCACACCCAATGCCTACAACTCCTTCATCTTCATTCTTTCTTCCGTGCTGGCCACCTGGCTCATGCTCAAATTGTTCTTCAAGACCAGCGTCTGATATTTCCATAACGGGAATTTTTTCCCGCTCGGGGAAACCGTATTCCGGGGACAGATCACCATAAGACTGGGTATCAAAGATTTATTTTTCGGGGAAAGGTATTTGCTCCTCTTACCCGAAATGAAATTCAGATGAGGGATCTTCTTTATGCGGTGGCAGTAGTGCTGGTGGTCCTGTGGCTGGTCGGCTTCATCGGCTTCCATGCCGGGTGGCTGATCCATACGCTGCTGGTGATCGCCATCATTGCGGTGCTGCTGCGGGTGATCCGTGGACCTGAACAATAACAAATCTTAAAAAATAGAACATGGAAACCAAAAAGATGATCTACAAGGCCAAGAGCTTTATCGAAGGAAGACTGCGTTCGTACCTCGAACCTTCCGAAAAGAAAGTGGATCGCGCCAAGGGGCGGATCGAAGAGGCAAAGCAGGAGCTTCAAAGGGCCGAGGAGGATGCGAAGCTGGCGCAGGAGGAATGGAAAAAGTTCAAAAAGGAATGCGAAGCCCGGGTTACGCTGAACGAAGTGGAGATCGAACGCGTGAAGAAGAAGCTCGAGCATGCGAAAGAAGAAGCTAAAGCAGAGTTCGAGGAAATGCTGAACGATCTCGAAGCGCGTAACCGGAAATTAAAAACGAAGCTCGGGCAGTATAAGGACGAAACAAAGGAGCAATGGCAAAAGTTCAAATCGGTTGCCGGCAAGGACCTGGCGGAGATCTATGCGGCCTTAAAGGACCTTACGAAGACCATTGTTGCTCCTGCAAAATGAACGGAGATGAAATGCTGCTTCAAATGGGTATTGGTTCTGCTGCTGGTCTCCGCACTGGACAGCAGGAAGGCGGAGGCACAGTATGCTTCGGTAAGCTTCCAGGTGTTCTACGATGAGCTGAGCCCATACGGCACCTGGGCGGATTTTCCACAGTATGGTTACTGCTGGATACCGGATTACGGGGAAAGCTTTTATCCATACGCCACCAGCGGCTACTGGGCATTTTCCGACTTCGGATGGACGTGGGTCTCGTTCTATCCCTGGGGCTGGGCGCCTTTTCATTACGGCCGGTGGCTCTACGATCCGTTCTACGGATGGATCTGGGTGCCCGGCATGGAATGGGCGCCCGCGTGGGTGGTATGGCGCTATGGCGGAGGCTATTGCGGGTGGGCGCCCATGGAGCCCGGTGTTACGGTAAGCATGGCATTCAGCTCGGCCTACTACACCCCGCACGAACGATGGGTGTTCGTGGAAGAACGGCACCTGGGATCACGCAACATGGAGAAGTATTACGGACCGAGGTCTTCCAATCCATCGCTGGTAAGCCGGACCACGCTGGTCACTACAACGGATGCTGACCGGAGCCGCAACACGGTTTTCCCTTCCGGTCCGCGAAAAGAGGACATCGAAAAGGCCACGGGCGGCACGATCAAGTCCGTGACGATCAAAGAAGCGGACAAGGCCGGCCAAAAAATATCGAACGGGGAGCTGCGCATCTACAAGCCTCCCGTAAAAGACGTGAACGAACGGAACGAGAAACCTGTCCCTCCCAAAGTGACCGAGCTGAAGAACGTGAAGACAAAAAAGGAACCGGAGATCTCACAGCCTAAAAAAGCGCCTTCAGAAAAAAAAGAGGTTACGCCCAGGATCGTACCTCCGCAGAAAAAGGAGGAACAGCCGCGCAGCGTGCCGCCCGCCTCTCAGCCCCGGCAGGAACCTCCGAAAAAGATCGTTCCTTCCGAACAACAGCATCCACCGCGTCAAACATTTCCTCCCCCGCAGTTGAAACCCCGGAAGGAACGAAAGGGAGCCGATGCAGGTGACAACAGTTCCGGAACACACACCTGACAACCGCACGCTGCCGTTCGGCTATTGGTTGGGCGCGTTTCACTAATTTTTTTTCACCCGGCAGATCCAGCATCTATTTTTGAATGCAAATAAAAAATAAAATGCCGACAAGTACCCCAAAAACGAAAGTTACCCGCGTTAACTACACAAAAAGCTACGACACGGTGTCGCAAGCCGTGAACGACCTGGTGAACCGCGGCTATGATGAAAATTTTACGGTGGACGGGAAAAAGCACCTGGTCTGCGAAAAGAAAAAGATATCGTTTGAGCCCGATAAGTTCACCGTGGACGAGGTGTACCGTTTCGAAGGCGACAGCGACCCGGGAGATGAAGCAGTGGTATACGGCATCTCTTCGGCCGAGCACAACATCAAAGGGGTACTGGTGAACGGGTACGGTGCCTCCTCGGCTCCCAATGCAGATGAGGTGATAAAGAAGCTGAAGATCCGCACGCAGAAATAGTTTTTTATCTCCCCGGACACCTGCGCGAGCGATTTATTGGCTTGGTTCAACTAAAATCAGGGGAAAGGCCTGCACCCCGTGATATTTTTGTGAAGATTATTATTCTCAAAAATGGAAAAACACGAATTGCTCCACGAGCTGATGGCTTGCACGGATGCCTGCCGGGCCTGCTACGATGACAGCCGCATGCTTAAGAACGGAAGCCGCAAGCTGGTATCGCGGTGCATCCAGCTCAGCCGCGCCTGCATGGACATCTGCCGCTCGACCGCGGCAGCTATAAGCAGCGACTCATCCAGCCTCGACAAGTTCCTGCAGGTGTGTACCGAGATATGCATTGCCTGCGCTGAGGAATGTGAAAAACATGGTTACGCGCACTGCCGCAAATGCGCCCGCACGTGCCGCAGCTGTGCCGATGCATGCAGCGAACCGCTTTACGCAAAGGTTTCCTGAAATGAAGTTCGTTGTATTGATTGGGAGGGTCCTGTATGCTGCCATCTTTCTCCAGGCCGTTCCTTTCCATTTCTCGCAGAAGGCCATCGATTACGCTGCCTCCAAAGGTGTTCCGGGCTCCCACCTGCTCGTTCCTTTATCGGGCATACTGGCCGGGCTGGGAGCATTGAGCATCCTTTCCGGCTTCCGCGCACGCACGGGGGCCTGGCTGATCGTGATCTTCCTGGTGCCGGTGACAAGAACCTTCCTGAAAAAACAGATACGGCAAGAGTAAGATAAGCTGAACTGCAGTTCAAAGAACGCCACGCCAGTTCGTGTCGTTAGTGTTTGTAGACTTTCTGCCTAACAGCTTTTTCCATATACCCTTCCACCGGTCAAGTTCGGCTATCCATAGATGCTGTTCATCAAAAAAGGAAGAGAAGGAACCGGCTACAGGTTACTTTTACCCTGATTTTCTGTTCAGGGAAATTCTGCACAAGCTGCTGAAGAGGCCCGTATAGCTTTAATTGGTTTTGGTTAGTCCCGCACAGCGGGATCAATGTAAAGTAACACGACAGAGAAACAAAGTATCCCGTGAAGGCGGGATATTTTTTTCATATACATCGTTCTTCAAATGGTGCTGAAACATATTGCAGCCGCTTCCAGCCGGGAATTTCGCAGGCCCGTTCAGCAGGTGATCCGAAAAAGGATCCGCGGCAGCGGGAACATTCTCTCGGGGTATTTCGTGTAGATCAACGAAGCAGCAAGGGGCCGCTAAAAAAAAGGCGGAAATGGTTCCCGCCTTTCATCTATTCTTGCAATTCAAGTTTACTCGACCACCAGCTTTTTCAAGCCCCGCGACTTTGAATCGGAAACAATTATCGAATAAACGCCCTGCGCTAACCCGTTCAGGTTAAGTCTGTATGAATCGCCAGAGAACCGTATCTCGCTTACTTTTTCTCCCAGCATATTAATGATCGCGAGCTTCTTTTCCACATCCATTTTGGTGCTGTGAATGTAAAGCTTGACCTGTCCGCGGGCCGGGTTCGGGGAGAGCGAGAAATCAACGGTGTTGCTGAGCTGACCTACCCCTTGCGTGATGGAAATGTATGCCAGGCTGTCGATGCCGATGTAGTTAGAATTAGCACCGGTTGGGCCCGCATTTTCCAGATAGTAGTGGAAAGCAAAGCGTCCGTTCACCCCGGCTGCCGGCAGACCGCTGAGCGTGAGCATGTACTTTGTCCAAATGGCGGGGTAGCCGTTGGGAGTGTTGCACATGCAATACGTGGAATCGATATCGAGCAGCAGTGTAGTGAAATCGCCAACCGACCCGGAATTGGTTCCCACATTCGCGCTGGCACCGTTCTGGCTCAGGCGCACCTGCAGGCGGTCGGGGTAAAAGTTCGTAGCGCTGTCCACTGTGCGGGTATAAAAAATGATCTTGTCGTTATTCCGCAGGGTGACCATGCGGGCGATCAGCCAATTGCTGATGGTATCCGTGCCCGTGCAGCTATTGTAATTCACCCCAATATATCCGTTCATTGAATAAGGCGCGAAAACAGCAGTGTTGCCGTCAAACCAGCTGGCAGATCCTGCCGGGCTGCTGAGCTGCAAAGTATCAAATCCATAAGGGATATTGGTAGCCATTGAATCGAACTCTTCCACAAAGGATTGAGACTTCGAAACGAATGCGATCCCTAGGATCGCTGTAAGAATGTAAAGCTTTTTCATGGGGATGAATTTTAATGGTTCTTAAAAGCATTTAATGTAAGAGGCGAGAACAGATCTCGCCTCTTACTATTATTCGCATCAGATAATCAGCGGGTAATTATCAACTTTTTAGTAATCTGGCTTTCGTTCGCCTTGAGTGTATAATAATACATTCCAGCCGGAAGGCTTGATACCTCAAGCTTTATGTTATGCTTGCCCTCCAGTTGCCTGCCCTCGTCAGAAGAAAGGACTTGCTTACCGGCCACATCAAATACGGATAGTGTAACCTCGCTGGCATTCTTCAGGTTGTAACGGATGTTCGTCATCTCGTTAGCGGGGTTGGGCCAGTTGTCGATCACAGCCACATCTGCATTTTTTTCATTCTCGCCCAACGGACCCTCGATCAGGATCAGGTCATTCAGGCAAACAATGAACTGGTCATTGGCGTTGTGATGGAATGCAATGTAAATATCCTGACCTGCCATACCCGGAAGATCGGCCATACGCTGGTAGAATACGGGAGGAGAAGCAAAGAAAACCGTATCCCCAACCGTAGAAGGATCCATATCAGCCACAGAGAAAATAGGAGCATTCGTAAAGTTTGCAAACCCGAGACCCGTAGTGTTCACAAGCACCTGGTACCCGTCACGGTAATTGGGATCGGGCACATTATGTCTCCACTGCAAGTGGCCCCCGGTTGAGGGCACGTGGACCGGGCCCATTTCAAGCCAGTTGTCCGCTTGCCCTGCAGGCTGGAACCACGAGCAGCCTGATGCATAGAACACGGAATCGGCATGGCTATAATGAAGCGTGCTGCCCGGATCTATTTCATAAAAGAAATTGAAGGAGCCGGATGTTCCGTAGTAGGGCTGCATGGATGAGTTAATGGTAAATCCATCAATATCCTCCAACGAGTCCTTAAAGTTTGCGGGAAGCGTATTGTTCCAATCGTAAAAGTAAAAACCGTCAAACACAAACACGGTGTCGCCTACCGCTTGTGTATTGGGATGAATTACTCTGGGTCCCCCGGTGGTTTTAACGTGGGCTTTGGATGCATAAGGAGCAACTGCCTTGTTGATGCTTTGCGCACCAGCGGTCAGGACAAGGGCTGCGATGACAAGTGTAGTGTAGATTTTTTTCATATTGATTGTTGGTTTTAGATTGTTAGAGGCAAAAATAGAAAATTTTTTCTTTTAAAAAAAACGCTTAAAGGACCAATTCCTCGGTGTAGTTTTCAACAGGCGGGCAGGCGCAAATCAGGTTGCGGTCACCATAGGCATTATCCACCCGCCCCACAGCGCACCAAAATTTATTGGAGCGCAGGTAATTCAGCGGATAGGCTGCTTTTTCGCGGGCATAAGCGTGCTTCCAATCATCGGCCGTAACCACCGCTGCCGTGTGCGGTGAGTTCTTCAGCACATTGTCGCGCGGGTCGGCCTTGCCGTTCTCGATCTCACCAATCTCTTTGCGGATGGTGATCATGGCCTCGGCAAACCGGTCGAGCTCCTCGCGGCTCTCGCTCTCCGTAGGTTCCACCATCAGCGTATCGTGCACCGGGAATGCAACGGTGGGCGCGTGAAAACCGTAATCCATCAGCCGCTTGGCAATATCGGTAACCTCTACCCCGCTGGTCCGCTTGAAATCCTTGCAGTCGAGTATCATCTCGTGCGCCACGCGGTTGTTCTTTCCCACATATAATATAGGATAGTGGTCCTTGAGCAGTTCCTTCAGGTAGTTGGCATTGAGAATGGCAACCCGCGTGCTTTCCGTCATTCCGTCACCGCCCAGCATCTTGCAATAGCCGTACGAGATCAGCAAAATGAGCGAGCTGCCGAACGGGGCCGCGCTCACGGCCGGAATTCCTTTCTCCCCGCCTGTCCTTATTATGGCATGCGAGGGCAGGAAAGGCGCCAGGTGCTTCGCTACACCGATCGGGCCCATGCCCGGGCCGCCACCCCCGTGCGGGATGGCGAAGGTCTTATGCAGGTTCAGGTGGCACACATCCGCACCGATGCTTCCCGGTGAAGTGAGCCCCACTTGCGCGTTCATGTTGGCCCCATCCATGTAAACCTGCCCACCATTATCGTGAACGATCTTCGTGATCTCGGTTATTCCTTCTTCAAAAACCCCGTGCGTGGACGGGTAAGTGACCATCAGGCAGGAGAGGTTGTCTTTGTTCGCTTCTGCTTTTTGCTTCAGGTCGGCAATGTCGATGTTCCCGTTCTCATCGCACTTCACCACAACGATCCTCATGCCGGCCATGGCCGCGCTGGCCGGGTTGGTGCCGTGCGCGGAAGATGGGATCAGCACCACGTTTCGGTTCTCCTGGTTCCGGCTTTTGTGATAGGCCCGGATCACCATCAGGCCTGCGTACTCGCCCTGCGCACCGCTGTTGGGCTGGAACGACACGGCCGCGAAGCCGGTGATCTCGCAAAGCATCTTTTCGAGCTCCGCGATCATTTCATGGTAGCCTTGTGCCTGTTCCGATGGAGCGAAGGGATGCATGTTCGCAAACGCGTTCCACGTGATGGGGTACAGCTCGGCCACTGCGTTCAGCTTCATCGTGCAGGAGCCCAGCGAGATCATCGAGTGCGTGAGCGAAAGGTCTTTGTTCTCCAGCCGCTTGATGTAGCGCATCATCTCCGTCTCCGAATGGAACGTATTGAACACCGGGTGCGTCATGAAGCTGCTTGCACGCGAAAATTCTTTCGTGATCGCGGGTTTTGTCTTCGACAGATCGGCCTGCGCCAGGTTGGACGCGGGCGTGCGCATCACGTTCGCGAACACGTTCAGTATGGACTGCAGGTCTTCGGCAGAGGCTGCTTCATCAAGGCTGATGTGAATGCGGTCCTCCGAATAGCGGAAGTTGATCTCCGAAACTTCTGCCACCTCTTTGATCTTCTGAATGGATATGCCTTCGGGCAATGACAAGGTAAGTGTGTCGAAGAAGACTTTGTTCTGGCTCACGAAGCCGAGCTTTTTCAGCTCATCGGCCAGCGCGCATGCCGAGCGATGCACCTTGCCCGCGATCTCTTTCAATCCTTCGGGCCCGTGATACACTCCGTACATGCTGGCCATGATGGCGAGCAGGGCCTGCGCGGTGCAGATGTTGGAGGTGGCCTTTTCCCTGCGGATATGCTGCTCGCGCGTTTGAAGTGCCATGCGGAGCGCGTGGTTACCGTTGGAATCGATGGACAGCCCGATGATGCGGCCGGGAATGATCCGCTTGAACGAATCCTTGCACGCGAAGAATGCAGCGTGCGGCCCACCATAGCCGAGTGGAACGCCAAACCGCTGCGAGTTGCCCACCACGCAGTCGGCATCCCATTCACCAGGAGGCACGAGCAGCGCCAGTGAAAGCAGGTCGGCCGCTACGGCCACGTGGGCGTTCACCGTGTGAGCATTCTTTACAAAAGCAGAATAATTTTTCACTTCCCCGTTCACATCGGGATATTGCAGCAGGGCACCGAAAACTTTTTCAGAAAAGCGGAACGAAGCCGCATCCCCGGTCACCAGGTCAATTCCAAGCGGTGCAGAGCGCGTACGCAACACATCGATGGTCTGCGGGTAACATTTATCCGAAACAAAGAACAGGTTCGCATTGTCCTTTTCCTGCTCCTTCGTCCTGGAATTATAGAACATGATCATCGCTTCGGCCGCGGCTGTTGCTTCATCGAGGAGGGATGCGTTGGCAATGGGCAGTCCGGTGAGATCGATCACCAGGGTCTGGTAGTTCAGGAGCGCTTCGAGCCTGCCCTGCGCGATCTCGGCCTGGTAAGGCGTGTAGGCGGTGTACCAACCGGGGTTCTCGAGCACGTTGCGCTGGATAACGGGAGGCACCACGCAATTGCTGTACCCGAGGCCGATGTAGGACCTGAACACTTTATTCTTTTGTGCGATCTTTTTCAGCTGGCGGAGATATTCGTGCTCGGACATGCCCTTCTCGATCTTCAACGGCTTCTTCAGGCGTATGTTGGCGGGTATGGTCTGGTCCATCAGCTCCTCGAGCGAACGGGCCCCGATCCGCTTCAGCATCTGCTCAATATCTCTCTCCCGCGGACCGATGTGCCGGAATGCGAATGAATGAGTGCTCATTTTTTTACCAGGAATTTTTTTGCAAATGCGAATATAATGAGAAAAGCCTCACGGAACTTTTGTTTTTTTTGAACAGGAATGCTTCTTCTGCTTCTTTTCCGTACTTTTGGATTGTATGAGGGCTAAGATCATTTTTCTTCCTGCTTTCCTGCTTTTTTCGATGGAAATTCCTGCGCAGGAGGCGAGGGACACGCTGAACTTCATGAACGGGGACATGATACGGGTGCGGGTGCTCGACACCGCTTTCGGCAGGATCAAATGCTTTCCCCCGGCCCGGAAAAATAAAAAAGAAAAAGAGACCTACTTCGAAACGGAACGGATCTATTCCATCAAGTACGGAACCGGCCGGGAAGTGATCATGTACCGCTACGACACGCTGGCCGGCAACATATTTACCGAGTACGAAGCGCGGATGTTCGTGCTGGGCGAGCGCGAGGCGATGAAAAATTTTTCCTCTCCTTCTTCTTTCCTCACAGGCTTTGCTGCGGGCGTGGCCTCCCCCATCTTGCTGACCAATGCGCAGATCCTCGCGCCCATCCCGCCATTCGCCATCAGCCTCGCGGTGCTCTATCCCAAAGTGGTGGTGAACACCAAAAAAATTCAGGATAAGAGCCTGCTTATTTACGATACCTACATCCTCGGCTACGAACGGGTGGCACGCAACAAAAAAATAATCTCCGCACTGAAAGGCGCGGCCACCGGGCTCCTGGTGGGTTTTGCCGTTTCGTACATCATCGACAAGTAGCGCTTTTGCCCGATGAAGAGATCGCTGGAACTCCTCCTCTATTCCAATATTTTCATCTCTGCCTGTGCCGGAGCTTTTACCGTTGAAACCTATCTCCTCCTGCACGAACCTGTCGATTGGCTGTATGTTTCTTTCATAGCTGCTTCCACGCTTGCGTTCTACGATCTTCCGAGCCTGTTCTTTGCCCGTCATGCTTTTTCCGGAAATGAGTCCGAACGATTGGCCTGGATCCGCTCCCACAGGAAGACCCTTGCCGCATTACTGGCAGCGGGCTTAGCGGCAGATGCAATGCTTGTTTTTTTCTTTCCGCTGCAGCTCGTACTGTGCTTCCTGCCGGTCGCAGCGATCGCCTTCGCTTATTTTATTCCGCAGACGCATTTACGGAAGATCGCAGGGCTGAAAGCCGGAGTGATCACGCTCGTATGGGTAGCAGCAACCACTTTCTACCCCCTGCTGATGCTGCACGGCTATGCTGCGAATGAAGCATTGACCACCCACGCGCCTCTCCTGGTTCAGAACTTCCTCTTCATCCTGCCGCTGTGCATCGTGTTCAACGTGCGCGACATGGAGGCTGACCGGGCAGCAGGAGTGAAGACCATTCCCCTGCTCTGCGGCCTGCGCGCAACGAAATGGATCTGTATTTTTTTCCTGATGGCTTTCATCGTTGTCGTTATCGCTTGCTGTAATTTTTCGCGTGCATCGCTGGCCCTCATTGCCTCTGCAGCGGTCACTGCAGGGCTGACCCTTAACGCTTCGCCCGAAAGGAACGATCACTACTATTCGTTCTGGATCGATGGAATGATCCTGCTCCAGGCAGTATTGGTGATGCTGAACAGCATCACTTCGGGTTGAAAAGAGTGTACAAGGCGGGTGCAGGCAATGCAAATAAAAAGAAGAAAGGAGAAAGATATTTTCTCATGCAATGATTCTCAAAGCGCTCGCTATCTTGGCTGCAGCTTCCGCAAGGTCCTTCTCTTCGTGCGCAGCGCTCACAAATCCCACTTCATACCCGGATGGCCCCAGGTAGATCCCATTTTCCAAAAGTTCATGATAAAGCTTTTTGAAATGCTCCATCGAGCCAGGATCAATATCCTCCGCGCACTGTATCTTGTCTTTACCTATAAATGCAATCCAGAAAATAGATCCCAGGGAGAATATTTTTACAGGGCTGGTGCTCAGCTGCCTTTCAGCAGCATTCACAAACAATTTTGTCTTTTTTTCCAGCTTCTGATAAAAATTTTTCTTCAAACATTCCTTCAGCTGCGCAATGCCGGCCGCCATGGCCACCGGGTTGCCGCTCAGCGTGCCGGCCTGGTATACGTCCCCATCGGGAGAGATCCGGCCCATGATATCCGCGCTGGCGCCATACGCTCCGACAGGCAGGCCGCCCCCGATGATCTTTCCGTACGTAATGATGTCGGGGCAGATGTTGTAAAAGCCCGCAGCACCGGTGAACCCCACCCGGAAACCGGAGATCACTTCATCGAAGATCAGCAGCGCTTTATTTTCCGTGCAGATGCCGCGGAGAAATTGCAGGTATTCTTTGTCCTGCAGCAGCAGGCCGTTGTTGGCGGGAATGGGTTCAATGACCACGCAGGCAATTTCATTCCTGAATTTTGAAAACGCTTCTTCCACCGCTTCCTTATTATTGAGCGGGCAAACGATGGTCTCGTTCACAAACGCTCCGGGAACTCCCGCAGAAGAAGTTTGTCCAAAGGTGACCAGCCCCGAGCCGGCCTTTACCAGCAGTGAATCGGAATGGCCGTGATAGCAGCCGGTGAACTTTAAGATCTTATTGCGTTTGGTATACCCACGCGCAAGGCGGATCGCGCTCATCACCGCTTCCGTTCCCGAGCTTACAAAGCGGATCTTTTCGATGAATTTATTATTGGAAAGAATGAGTTCTGCCAGCTGGTTCTCCAGCTCGGTTGGCGCACCGAACGAGCTTCCCTTACTTGCAGTCTCTTTAACGGTCTTCACCACGTTCGGGTGAGCGTGACCCAGGATGAGCGGTCCCCACGAGCAGCAAAAATCGAGATACCTGTTGCCATCCGCATCCCAGAGGTAAGCTCCTTTGCCGCGTTCCATGAACACAGGAGTTCCTCCTACCGAACGGAATGCACGCACCGGTGAGTTCACTCCACCGGGAAAATAGTTCTTTGCTTTTTGAAAAAGCATTCCCGATCTTTTCCTTTTCATAATTCCGATTGAAGCACAAATATATATCTTTGAAGAGAAGATATGGAATACAGGAATACTGCAGCCTTTGTAAAGGAACAGGACGCAGCCGACCCGCTGAGAAAGTTCAGGGAACGATTTTACTTCCCGCAAATGAACGAGCAGGATGTGGTTTATTTTACCGGGAATTCCCTCGGGCTGCAGCCGAAGACCGCGCAGGACCACATCCTGAAAGAGCTGGAAGACTGGGCGACCTACGGGGTGGAAGGTCATTTCCTCGCGCGCAATCCCTGGTTCTCTTACCACGAGATGTTCGCAGAGCCGGTTTCGAAGATCGTTGGCGCGAAGCCCGGTGAAGTGGTGGTGATGAACCAGCTCACGAGCAACATTCATTTTCTGTTCGTCTCTTTTTATCGTCCCACCAAAACCCGGTACAAGATCCTCTGCGAGGCAAAAGCATTTCCCTCAGACCAATATGCCCTCGCCTCGCAGGCGGAATTTCACGGGTATGATCCCGATGATGCGATCATCGAGGTGGCACCGCGAGCCGGGGAGCATTGCATCCGCCACGAGGATATCCTCTCCTCGATAGAGAAGAATAAGGAGGAGCTTGCCCTTGTGTTCATCGGGGGCGTGAACTACTACAGCGGGCAGGTGTTCGACATGAAGGCGATTACCGAGGCTGCGCATAAAGCCGGTGCCTTGTGCGGGTTCGACCTGGCGCATGCGGCCGGCAACGTACGGCTGAACCTGCACGACTGGAACGTGGACTTTGCAGCCTGGTGCACTTACAAGTACCTGAACTCGTTCGCAGGAGGAGTGGGCGGAGCGTTTGTTCATGAGAAACACCACGGCAAGAAGCTGCCGGTCTTTGCCGGCTGGTGGGGACACGACAAGGCCACCCGCTTTAAGATGGAAAAGAAGTTTGTTCCCATCCATTCGGCCGAAGCCTGGGCGGTAAGCAATGTGCCGGTACTCTCCATGGCCGCACACAAAGCAGCTGTCGATATTTTCGAAGAGGCCGGGATGGATGCGCTCATCGTAAAAAGCAATAAGCTCACGGGCTACCTGGAATTCGTGATCCGCGATACGAGCAGCCAATTGGAGGTCATCACCCCGCGGGAGAACCGCGGCTGCCAGCTCAGCATCATCGCCCACGGCATGGGAAAGTCGCTGCACGAAAAGCTGACGCTCGGAGGCGTGATATCGGACTGGAGAGAGACCAACCTGCCTGCCGACAGCGAAGGCCGGCAGCAACTGCAGGCAGGTGTAATCCGTTGCGCGCCCGTGCCATTATACAATTCGTTCGAAGACATTTACCGTTTCGGGCAACTGCTCAAAGCATCGCTATGAAGAGAGGCATCAAACCGCCACCCGTGATCCCTGCCGACCTGGCCGCTGCGCTCAGTAAGAATAAAAAGGCAAAGGCCATTTTTGAAAAATATCCTCCTTCACACCAGAGGGCCTATATCGAATATATTGATGAGGCCAAAAAAGCGGAGACCCGCTCGGACCGGGTGAGGAAGTCGATCAGGCGGATCATCGAAGTAGGTTTCAGCTATAAGAAAAGATGAGCAGGAATTTCACGATCGTGGGAGCCGGACTGGTAGGATCGCTGCTGGCGATCTACCTCGGCAAGCGCGGGTACAAGGTCGCAGTCTACGAACGCAGACCCGACATGCGCAAGAACCGGATGTCCGCGGGCCGCTCCATCAACCTGGCCCTGAGCGACCGCGGGTGGCGCGGGCTGGAGGGCGTAGGCATCGGTGCTGATGTGCGCAGGATCGGTATTGCCATGAAAGGACGCGAGATCCACAACGCTGACGGGAAGATAACTTTTCAACCTTACGGGAAAGAGCGCCAGGCCAACTACTCGGTGAGCCGGGGCGGGCTCAACTGCCTGCTGATGGACCTGGCGGAAAAATACGGAGCGAAAATATTTTTCGATGAACGGTGCACGCACGTTGAGCTTAAAACTGCTGCCTGCACGTTCGAAAACACGGTCACAAAAAATATCAGCAAAGCGAAAGCCGATCGCGTGTTCGGAACGGACGGAGCCTTCTCGTCCTCCCGCCTGTCCATACAACTGGGCACCGACCGCTTTTCGTATTCCCAAACCTACCTCGACCACGGCTACAAGGAGCTCACGATCGCCCCGAATGCAAAAGGTGATTTTGCCATGGATGCCGATCACCTGCACATCTGGCCGCGCGGACAGTTCATGCTCATTGCGCTTCCGAACCTGGATAAGACCTTCACGTGCACGTTGTTCTTTCCTTTCGAGGGCGAAAGATCGTTCGCGACCATCAACACAAAGGAAAAGGTCAGGAAGTTCTTCGAAGAAACGTTTGCCGATGCCGTTCCGCTCATGCCCGCGCTGCTGGACGATTATATGGCCAATCCCGCTTCTTCATTGGCCACGATCCGCTGCTATCCCTGGAGCTTCGAGGACAAGCTCTTATTGCTGGGCGATGCGGCCCACGGCATCGTTCCGTTCTTCGGCCAAGGCATGAACTGCGGCTTTGAAGATTGCGTGGTGCTCGACAAGTTGATGGCAAAGCATGGTGAAGATTGGGGAAGTATCTTTTCCGAATTCCAGGAACAGCGCAAGCCCGATGGAGACGCCATTGCCGAGCTGGCCATCGAGAACTACATCGAGATGCGCGACAAGGTGGCCGACCCCAGGTTCCTTCTGCAGAAAAAGATCGAGGCGAGGTTCTGGGAAAAGCATCCCGACAAGTGGACACCGCTCTATGCCATGGTGACCTACCGTACCGACATGCGCTACTCCGAAGCGCTGAAGAAAGGCCGGGAGCAGGAGGCCATCATGCAAAGGATCATGGCCGTAAAGGATATTGAAAAAAAATGGGACAGCGAGGAAGTGGAGCGAATGATCCTCCAAAGCCTTCAATGATCTATTCGAGAAATCTCCTGGTCATCAGGATCCTGTTTGAAAACACTTCGAAGCGGAATATTTTCGGGATATGGCGGCCGAGCATATATATAAAAGGAATAGAGAACTACTGCACGACCCTTCGTGCCGATATCACAAAAAAAGAAATAGAGCCGGGTGATGACGTAGTGCTGAACGGGATCCTGGAAGCACCGGTAGGCTTTGGCGGGAACCTGAAGGTGAACTCCGTGCTTTCCGTTCGGAATGGCCTCGAAGAGATTGGAAGGGCAGTGGTGCTGGATATCCTGGGCTACGCAGACGAGCTGCCCTTTCCGGATCTGCCGAAAAAGTAAAGCCTTCAGGAAAACTTTCCCACGAACGGGTTGTTCTCCCGCTCAAAACCAATGGTGGTCTTCGGTCCGTGCCCGCTGTGAACGGTGAAGTCATCCCCCAACGTAAATAATTTGGTCCGGATGCTTCGCAGGAGCGCTTCATGGTCTCCTCCCGGCAGGTCGGTGCGGCCTATGCTCCCGTAAAAAAGAACATCGCCCCCGATAATAAACTTCCCGGGATTCGAAACGAAGCAAATGCTCCCGGGTGAATGTCCCGGGGTGAACAACACGTCCAGCTCTGATCTCCCGAATGTGATCTTGTCTCCTTCTTTGAGGAATTTTCCTGGAGCAGGCGATGGCTCGGCATTCAGGCCGTAGAGGTGGGCAACCTGCATGAGCGACCCAAGCACGGGCAGGTCGTCCTTGTGGATCTCCGGGTTCAGCCTGAACGCTTCTGAAACGAATTTATTCCCTAGAACATGATCGATGTGGCAATGCGTGTTGAGCAACCGCACCGGGGTCAGGTTATTTTCCCGGATGAATGCGGCCAACGCACCGCGCTCTTCGTTATCGTAACAGCCCGGGTCGATGATGACGCATTCCCCGGTCTCATCGCAGAGCACGTAGGTGTTCTCCTGGAACGGGTTAAAGGCAAAATCTTTGATGGTGATCACCCTGCAATATTATGCAAACGTTTTCGTTGGCTGAATGAAAATTTGTAACTTTACGATCCTGATCAATTGCTTGTGAAAAAATTCTTTCCATACCTGCTTTTTCTTTCTCCCCTAACCTGCTTTTCCCAGTTCTACTACGGCTCCATGATGGATTTCGGGAAGAACCGCGTGCAGTACAACGAACCGCGCGACTGGAAGTTCTACCGGTTCGACAAGTACGATGTGTACTTCTATGCAGGAGGCAAGGAGCTGGCCACCTACACGGCCCGGCAGGCGAAGGGCTACATTACCGAGATGGAGCGCCTGTTCGATTTTTCACTCGATGACAAGATCGATTTCCTGGTGTTCAACAAGCAAAGCGATTTCAAGCAAAGCAACCTCGGGCTCATCACGGATGAATCCTACAATATTGGCGGGGTGACCCGCATCGCGGGCTCCAAAGTATCGCTATACTTCGAAGGGGACCACGGCAAGCTGGACCTCCAGATACGGTCGGGCATTGCCGAAGTGCTCATCAACCAGTACATGTACGGGGGCAACATCAAGCAGATGCTGAAGAACTCCACCCTGCTCAACCTGCCCGAATGGTACACCTCGGGGCTGGTGTCGTGGACGGCTAGCCGCTGGAACGTGGATGTGGACAACCGGGTGAAGGATGCCGTCCTCTCCAATGCCTACAAGCGGTTCAACCAGCTCACCGGCATGGACGCCACTTATGCGGGCCATGCCATCTGGAACTACGTGGCGGAGACCTACGGTGAATCCGTTCTTTCAAATGTGCTCTACATGACCAAGGTAACGCGCAACATCGAAAGCTCGTTCCTGTTCGTGCTCGGTGTTTCGCTCGAGAACCTGTACAACGAAGCCGTTCGCTATTACCAGGATAAATACACTGCGGAGAAGGACAGGACGGTCCCCGGCAGCCCGGTCTCTTTCCTCAAGAAAAGATTTGCCAGGCGGCCGATGGTCTATACGCAGTTCAAGCTGTCTCCCGATAACAACTACGGGGTTTTTGTGACCAACGAAATGGGCCAATACCGCATCTGGCTCCGCGACCTGCAGAAGAACAAGACCCGGAAGATCTACAAGCGCGAACCGCGCCTCGACCGGGTGAACGATTACTCGTTCCCGCTCATCGCCTGGCATCCCACGGGGGAAGTGTTCGCCTTCGTGACGGAACAAAAAGGGGAGATCCTGCTCTCATTCTTCGATATCAAGGAGAAGAAGGTCCGCACGATCAAAATATTCAACTTCGAAAAGATCCTCGACCTCTCCTACTCCTCCGATGGAAAGAAGCTGGTGATGAGTGCCGTGCAGAACGGGCAGAGCGATATCTTTGTCTATAACATAGCAGGAGGATCGGCCGAGCAGATCACGCATGACGCATACGATGACCTGCATCCCCGGTTCATCAATAATTCCACGAAGATCATTTTTTCCTCTAACCGCCTGAACGACACCATCCGGTTCAGCGAGGATAAAGGCAAAGCGAAATTTTCGGTCAACAAGGACCTCTTCGTGTATAACTATTCTTCAAAATCGAACATGCTGCGCAGGGTTACGGAAACACCCTCGGTGAACGAGGACCTTCCATCGGAATACGATTCACTTCACGTAAGCTACATTGGCGACAACAACGGGATCCGCAACCGCTACATCGCCAGTTTCGACAGCGTAATTGCCTTTGTGGACACCACCGAGCACTACCGGCAGATCACCCGCACGTTCCCGGTCACCAACTACCCGCGCAACATCCTCGAGCAGGACGTGAACCCGAAGGCAGGGAAAATATCCGAGATCATTTTTTCCAATGGGAAATACAGGTTGTACGTCCAGGACATGAACCCGCCCACGGGAATGGTGCCGCCTGACCTGAAGAACACTTCCTTCCGCAGCACGATCGAGAAGAATCTTGCCGTTGCCACCGCGCAGAAGCAGAAGGCCGATTCGGTGCAGAACGTGGTCCAGAAAGTGAAGGTGATCGTTACGGAGCCGGAAGAGAACAAAGACACCACCGGGATCGACATCAACAATTACATCTTCGAAGGAGACCAGGTGAAGAAAGCGGGGCAGAAAGAAAATAAAAAGGAACCGGCACCTGAAGTGAAGACCCTCGCGGACAACCCGCAGGCGAATGCGACCGACTCGCTGGTATTCCCTTCTTTGCGCAACTACAATACCTGGTTCTCCACCGATTACATCGTGACGCAGCTCGACAACTCGTTCCTGAACACGGCCTACCAGAAGTACACCGGCCCGAGCAATGGCATCTACCTCGATCCCGGCTTTACGGGCTTTTTCAAAGTGGGAATGAGCGACCTGTTCGATGACCTGCGCATCGTGGGAGCCGTGCGCCTGTCGGGTGACCTGAACAGCAACGAGTACTACCTGAGCTGGGAGAATCGTCTCAAGCGCCTCGACCGGCAAATCGTGGTGCACCGGCAGGGACTTTTCGATATCACCGGTGTAGGAAGCTCGCTGGTGAAGATCCACACGCACAACTTCAAGTACATCCTGAAATATCCTTTCAGCGAAGTGGCCTCGTTCCGCACTACCTTTGGAGGCCGCTACGACCGAACGGCATACCTTTCCACCGACATCACCAACCTGCAGCAGCCCAACCTGCACGAGTACTGGGCATCGGGGAAAGTGGAATTTGTTTATGACAACACCATTAAGAAAGGACTGAACCTCTACAACGGCACCCGCCTGAAGGTGTTTGGCGAATACTACAAGCAGCTCAACGACTTCTGGGATACGCTCAACCGGAAGCACGACCTGTTCGTAGTGGGATTCGATGTACGCAACTACAAGAAGATCCACCGCGACATCATCTGGGCCAACCGCATAGCGGCCAGCACTTCGTTCGGCAAGCAGAAGCTGGTGTACTTCATGGGCGGAGTGGATAACTGGTTCATACCGAAGTTCGATAACAACACCCCCATCTGCACCGACTGCAACTACGCTTACCAGACCCTGGCCACCAACATGCGCGGGTTCAGGCAGAACATCCGCAACGGCAACAGCTTCGTGGTGATCAATTCCGAGATACGCGTCCCTATTTTCCGTTACCTGCTCAACCGTCCCATCCGCTCCGACTTCATTCACAACTTCCAGGTGATCGTCTTCGGGGATATCGGCACGGCATGGAACGGCCCGGACCCGTACTCGAATGAGAATTCGCTGAACAAGCAGATCATCAACCAGTACCCGCTTACGCTCATCCTTTACACCCGCCACGAGCCAATCGTGGGCGGCTATGGGTTCGGCATCCGCTCGCGCGTGTTCGGTTACTTCGTGCGCCTCGACTGGTCGTGGGGCGTAGAAGACCTGAAGGTGCAGCCGCGCATCAAGTATCTTTCCTTCTCGCTGGATTTCTGAGAGGCTCAAAGCCTTATCTTTGCGGTGTGAACACACCAAACAAAGAGAAAATGACAATGTCGATGGTTATCTTGCTGCTGGCAATAGGACTTGCTGCCGGCATACTCAGCGGGGTTGCGGGGATCGGGGGAGGAACCGTTATCGTACCTGCGCTGGTCTTCTTTATGGGTTATTCCCAGCACCAGGCCCAGGGTGTTTCGCTCACCATGTTCCTGCTGCCCATAGGGCTCCTTGGAGTTTATACCTATTATAAAGGAGGACACGTCAACAAAGAAACGGTGCAGGTTGCGCTCATCATGTGCGCTTCCTTTGTATTCGGAAGCCTGCTGGGCTCGCGTATCGCAGTGAACCTGAACCAGGATATTCTCAAAAAGGTCTTCGGTGTGTTCCTGCTCATCCTTTCATTAAAAATAATCTTCTGGAAATAAATGGAGAGCAAAGAAAAGATCCATACTCTTTCAGAAAAATACTACGGGGAGATCATCTCCATCCGCAGGCACATTCATTCCAATCCAGAGCTTTCGTTCCAGGAGTTCAAAACATCCGAATACATCTCTTCCTTATTAAAGGAATGGGGCATTGCCCATACGAAGGGAATAGTGAAGACAGGCGTAGTGGGTATCATTGAAGGAAAGGATCCGAAAAAAAAAGTGATCGCCCTGCGGGCCGACATGGATGCGCTTGCGATCGGGGAAGAAAATAATTGTGAATACAGGTCGAAGAACGAGGGGGTGATGCATGCCTGCGGTCACGATGTACACACCGCTTCGCTGCTGGGCGCAGCCAAGATCCTTTCGGAAATAAAGAACGGCCTGGAAGGCACGGTCAAGCTGATCTTCCAGCCGGGCGAAGAAAAAGCCCCGGGCGGTGCCTCGCTCATGATCGCAGAAGGCGTGCTGGAGAACCCGGAGCCTTCAAGCATATTCGCACAGCACGTATACCCCGCCCTCGAGGCGGGAAAGGTCGGATTCCGAAGCGGCATGTACATGGCCAGCACCGATGAGATCTACATTACCGTGAAAGGAAAAGGCGGCCACGCGGCCCTGGTGAACGAATACAACAACCCGATCTACATCGGCATGAGCATCATCAATGCGCTGAACGAGGTGTTCATGAATGAGCGCACGCGCAAAGTAGGTGCTCCGACCGTGCTGGCATTCGGTAAATTTCTCGGAGAGGGCACGACCAACGTGATCCCCGAAAAAATTTTCATTGCGGGTACCTTCCGCACCATGAATGAGGAATGGCGGGCCGAAGCAAAGGAAACGATCGCGCAGATCGTAACCTCAAGGGCAAAAAGCTTGGGTGGCAGCGCGGAGCTCGAGATCCGCAAAGGGTATCCATTTCTCGTTAACGATGAAACGGTCACTTCCCGCGCGCGAAAATCCGCGGAAGCATATCTTGGAAAAGATAACGTGGAAGAGCTGCCGATCCGCATGACGGCCGAAGACTTCGCATTCTACTCGCAACATATTCCTGCCTGCTTCTACCGGCTCGGCACGGGCAATGTAAAGAAGGGGATCACTTCGGGTGTCCACACCTCTACTTTTGATATTGATGAAAAAGCGCTAAGGACCGGTGCCGGGCTGCTGGCATGGATCGCAGTACGTGAATTAACAGGCTGATCTCTTGCTGCCTGCCGGCAACGCCAACTGCTTACTATTTGTTATCTTTTTCTCTCTATACGAACATTTGGCACGGTATTCGTATCCGCCCCATAACTAATCAAAAAATAAAGGAGGATACCATTATGAGAACTTTTACACTTACACTGGCAGTTGCCCTTTGCAGTTTTTCCGCGAAAGCGTACATGAGCTCGGAACTTTATTTAAAGATCGATCAGCCCGGAAAGCTTGTTGTGAATCTCAATAATGCTTCATACACCACCTGCTCAGGCAACATCACCTTCCTGAACCTTGCTCCCGGCATGGAACAGCTGCAGGTGTTCAGGATGCCTCCGATAAGCTACGGCTATTGCGGGACGCCTGTTGAGCTCTACAGCGGGTGCGTGCAGATCCCCTGCGGATCGAAAGTGTTTGCGCACATCGATTGCTTCGGCAGCCTGATGGTGGACAGGATCATCAAATGCAGCGAGCCCCAATACGGCTGGGGAAGCGGGTGCGGAAACGGTTACAGCAATGGATGGAGCAACGGGGTTGGATATGGAACGGGGTACGGGAACAACGGCTGGGGGTACGAACCGGTGTGCATGCCGGCCAGTGCATTCGGCCAACTAAAATGCGCCATCGAAAGCAGGTCGTTCGAAAGCAGCCGGCTCGCTGTTGCGAAAGAGGCATTGTATTCCAACTACCTGTCGGCTTCGCAGGTAGAACAGATCATGAACCTGTTCTGGTTCGAATCCACCAAGCTTGAATTTGCCAAGCTCGCTTACGGAAGGACCATCGACAAGCCGAACTATTACTTAGTGAACAATGCTTTTTCTTTTGAGAGCAGCATTGACGAGCTGAACCGCTTTATCAGTTCCAATCAAGGATAGGTACATTGGAACGTCCCCCGAAAGCCCTTGCTGAGAAGCGGGGCTTTTGTTTTTTTACGGGCTACCCTTCAAAATAAATCGTAACGAAAAATACTTTCGACAGGAGCCTGTCGAGGGGCTTGCTGAACAGGTTGTCTTCCCTGATGAACAGGTTGTTCATGCCCCAGTACCCCTTCACTTCCACTGAGAATTTGAAATACTGGAAATAAAAGTCCATACCGAAGCCGGCTTCCAGCCCGTAATCCTTGTCTTTCAGCTTAAGGATGATGTCGCCCGGCAGCAGGGAATTGTTCACCACGTTCTTGTCGGAGTTCAAGTCGATGCAGTAGCGGCCGCCCGCAACGATGTAAGCGGCAATGTTGTTGAGCCGTGACGAGCGGAGCTTGAACTCAAGCGGAAAGTCGATAAGCGTGGATGAAAATTTCTTATCAATGGTAAATGTATCCGCGTTCTGAATGGCGGTATAATGCAGCAGGCGGTCCTGGAACGAGAGCTCTGGGAGAAAACGGACCGTGACATATTCATGGAGACGGAGCTCGGATACGATAATGAGATTAAAACCCGGCTGCGGCTTTTCGAGCACCTCCAGCACGGAATCCTTGCGCGATGGGTTCAGAAAAACATTGAAGTTTGCCGAGTTGTAAGCAATACCAAAGCCGAAATGGAGCGGCTCGCTGTTGTAGCTCGGCAGGTTCAGCACCGCGCTTCGCTGGGCAAAGGAAGGGAACGACAGGAGGGTGGATGCAGCGATGAGCCGGATTATCTTTTTCATAATGGGCGTAACGTGCGAAGTTACTTTTTATTTCGTTGCAGTATAGATGGAAGCGACCCCGAACGAAAGCGTATGGGAATGCGCGTGCACGAAGCCGGACCGTTCCATCCGCTCGCAGAATTCCTTCCCCTCCGGAAACGCATCAACCGAACGGTGCAGGTAGGAATAGGCCGAACGGTCGCGTGTAAATATCCGGCCCAGCAGCGGGCAGATGATGCGGAAATAAAAATGATATATCTGCCGGACCGGAAATACTTTCACTTTCGAGAATTCGAGTATCGCCACCTGGCCGCCCGGCTTCAGCACGCGCTGCATTTCGTGCAGGCCTTTGTCCAGGTCTTCAAAATTGCGCACCCCGAACCCGACCGTGATCGCATCAAAGGTGTTATCAGCAAAAGGGATTTTTTCAGAATCGGCCTTTCTCAACTCGATCCGTTCCTGCAGGCCTTTCTTCGCGATCTTTTCTCTTCCCACACCAAGCATTTTTTCCGAAATGTCGATGCCTGTAACCTTGACAGGATGGAGCTTCATCGCAGCAATGGCAAAATCCGCGGTGCCCGTGGCTACATCAAGCACGGTCTTCGGTGAGCTTTTTTTCAGCAGCCGTATCGCCTTCCTTCTCCACAGCACATGAATGCGCACCGAAAGAAGGTTGTTCATGAAATCGTAGCGGCCGGCAATGTTATCAAACATCCGTGCCACCTGCTCCTTCTTACTCCCGGGCGAGTTGTATGGAGTGACGGTTGCCGCCATCCTCAAATGGTCAGAATTGATCCTTATCAAGCAGGGCCAGGCATTCATCCACCAGCTGGTCCTTGTCGACCGGCACCACCCCTACTTTTTCACAGACCAGCCCGCCCGCCAGGTTGGAGATGCGCGCAATATACTCCGGTGACAGGCCGGCTGCGAGGCAAAGGGCTGCAACGCTCACCACCGTATCGCCTGCGCCCGAAACATCCGCAATGTCACGCGCGTGGGCGGGAATGAGCTGGTTGTAGTTACGCGAGCAAACATACATTCCCATTTCGGAGAGGGTGACCAGCACGGTCTGGACATCAAGCGTTTTCTTAAGCAGCTCCACCGCTTTCTGCAGCTCACGCATGTTGTGGTGATCGAAGTCGAGCTTCAGCCCTTCTTTCAGCTCTTTCAGGTTCGGTTTGAAAAGCGCTGCCTCTTTGTAGTTCAGGAAGTTCTTTCGCTTCGGGTCGACCACGACAGGGATCCTTTTCTTCTTCGCTTCCTTCATGGTGTGCTGGATGAGGGCGGGCGTGATCAGTCCTTTGTCGTAATCTTCAAATACGATCACATCGACTCCGGAAGAAATGATTTCGGACACCCGTTTGCAAAGATTCGTGGTCTCCTCCTCTGAAATGGTTCCGTCCATTTCTTCATCCACGCGAAGCAGGTGGTGGTGATTGCCGATCACACGCGTCTTCACAGTTGTTACACGCTTACGGCTTTTCAGTATCCCTTTGGATGAAAGCTCTTCCTCGCCAAGCAGCTCCGAAAATGTCTTGCCGTCCATGTCATCGCCCGTGACGGAGCAAATGACGGGAGTGGCACCCATGGCCCTGATGTTGAGCGCTACGTTGGCCGCTCCGCCCAGCCGGTTCTCCTTTTTCAGGACCGTCACAATGGGCACCGGGGCTTCGGGTGAAATGCGCGACACGCTTCCCCACACATACGCATCCACCATCACGTCCCCGATCACGAGGACCTTCTTGTCTTCGAACGACTTGATAATATCTTTCAGCTCTTTGTTTGTCATAAGAGGTCGGCCAGCGCTTTTTTCATCCGGGCAAGTGCTTCTTTTAATTTATCCTGTGAAGTGGCGTAAGAAAAACGAATGTAATGATCGTCACCGAAAGCTGCGCCCGGAACCAATGCCACGTGCGCCTTATCGAGCAGGTACATGCACAGGTCGGTGCCATTCTGAATTCCGTTTTTGCCGAAATATGCGCTCACTTCCGGGAAAACATAGAAGGCGCCCTGCGGGCTGTTCACCTTCAGTCCGGGTATCTGTTTCATGAGCGAGATCACTAAATCTCTCCTTTTGCGGAACTCATCGCGCATCGGTTCGATCTCTTTGGGATCGAGTTCCACGGCTTTCTGCGCTGCCTTTTGCGCGATGGAGCAGGTAGCTGAAGTGAACTGTCCCTGCATTTTATCGCAGGCCTGCACAATCCATTTGGGCGCACCGATATACCCGACACGCCAGCCGGTCATTGCAAATGCTTTCGACACGCCATTCACGGTTACGACACGGTCCTTTATGAAATCGAATTGTGCGGTGCACGCGTGCTTCCCCGTGAAATTAATGTGCTCATAGATCTCATCGGAGATGATGTAGATACCCGGATGCTTTGCGATCACTTCCGCCAGGGCACGGAGCTCCTCTTTGGAGTAGACGCTCCCGGTGGGGTTGCAGGGCGTGGAGAAAATAAGCAAGCGCGTCCTGGCAGTTATCGCTTTTTCGATCTGCGCAGGCGAGACCTTGAAATCTTTTTCGATCGAGGCAGGCAGGATCACCGGCTTGCCTTCCGCCAGGCGGATGATCTCGATATACGAGACCCAGTACGGGGCGGGCACCAGCACTTCGTCACCGGGATTCACCAGGCAGAGTACCGCATTGGCGATGGCCTGTTTGGCACCGGTGGAAACCACGATCTCATCGGCCGGGTAAGTAAGTCCATTGTCGCGTCTGAATTTCCTGGAAATGGCTTCGCGCAGCTCCTGGTAGCCGGAAACATGCGTATAGAAAGAAAAATTATCGTCAATGGCCTTTTTCGCTGCGTCCTTTATCTTCTGAGGCGTGAAAAAATCGGGTTCGCCAAGCGAGAGGGAGATGATGTCAATGCCTTTTGACTTGAGCTCGCGGCTGCGCCTGGCCATCGCAATGGTCTGCGATTCGCTCAGGGCATTGATGCGGGCTGAAAGTTGTTCCATACACTTATGGAGAAGGACCTGCCTGCCTGTCCGCAGGGCTCTCCGAAGGTGTCCTTCGGACCTACGGAGCAGGCAGGCAAAGCTAATAAAAGATTACCTTCAAATTGACAAAAATTCTGATCAGATCAGGGGTAAATCCTCTTCCTGCGGATTCTTTCTTGTCAGGTAAAATATTCGCCATTCGATCAGATCTTTCATTAACACAAGGGGTAAAAGCACGGTGGTCTTATTGTTTGAATGGAATAAAGCCTGCAGTACCCCCGAAAATAAAATAACCAGAACAATTGCTGATAAACGAAGCAGGAAAATATAATTGTAGGAATATTGCTGCTCTTTCTCTCTCTGCATAAGTGTTACAAACGAACGATATTCAAAATATTGGCCAAATAACGCGGATAAAATTATTGCGGGGAAAAAATCTGCCGGCTCAAATACAGGCAGGTAGGCATTGGAAAAAGTAAGGTCCTTTATTTCCCCGGCAGTATCCGCCACAATAAAATAAAATAAGTAGATAAGCCACCACATCACAGCTATTGCAGCGATCATTTGCGGACCGAACGGGATCCTGTTCGATCGCTTAAGATACAAAGCGATGAACGTAACCATTACCATTACATTCAGGCAATAAATACCCAGCACACGGGTCAAGTTCCACCCGAAAAAAACCACCCCAATGATCACCGCGATATCAGAAGTGATCAAAAAGATCACCGAGCGGTATCTTCTAAACTCCTTCATTGTTCACATAAAGTTAAAAATTTCCGATATTTATCCCGTCAAACAGCGGGACAAGCCGCTCTAAACATTTGATATGGACGTATTTTGGGAAATATTGAAGATACTGATTCCTTCGGCCGTGGTTTTCCTTACCTGTTACCTTACGGTAAAAGGATTCCTGGAGAATGACGCGCGCAAGCGGCTTGCGGAGATCCGCCTGGCCAACCAGGGTCAGGTGACCCCCGTGCGGCTGCAAGCCTATGAACGCATAGCCATGTTCCTCGAAAGGATCTCTCCCAACAGCCTGATCCTCCGCGTACATAAATCGGGCATGAGCGCCCGGCTGCTGCAGTCGGAGCTTATCGCAAACATCCGGGCGGAGTTCGAGCACAATCTTTCGCAGCAGATCTATATGAGCAACCACGCCTGGGAAATGGTGAAGACCGCCAAGGAAGAGATCATCAAGCTCATCAACATCGCCTCCACGCGGGTATCGGACACGGCTGCCGGCATGGAGCTCGCGCAAAAAATACTCGAGATATCTTCGCAGGTGAACAAGCTTCCCACGCAGGTGGCAATCGAGTACATCAAAAAAGAGATCGGGCAGACATTTTAATGAACCACTACGAATTAGGAATACCGGATTACGAATGGAGAAATTCAATCTCTTCGTATTCTGTCATGCGTAATTCGACCATTCGTAATTCGTAGGAAATGGCCGAAGAGCGCAAGAAAAAATTCTGCACCGACTCGGGGATCGAGATAAAACGGGTTTATTCGAAAAAAGAACTCCCTTACGAAGAGCCCGGGCAATTTCCATTCACGCGCGGGGTGCAGCCTGACATGTACAGGGGCAAGCTGTGGACCATGCGGCAGTACTCGGGATTTGCCACAGCCGAAGAGTCGAACAAGCGTTATAAGTATTTATTAAGCCACGGCACAACAGGACTTTCCGTTGCCTTTGACCTGCCCACCCAGATCGGGTACGACAGCGATCACGCTTTCGCAGAAGGGGAGGTGGGAAAATCCGGGGTGGCCATTGACTCGCTGATGGATATGGAAATCCTTTTCGATGGAATCAAACTCGAAGAGATCACTACTTCCATGACGATCAACTCCACGGCCAGCATTTTACTCGCCATGTACATTGCGCTGGCGAAGAAGCAGGGTGCCGATCTGAAAAAAATATCCGGCACCGTTCAGAACGACCTGCTGAAAGAATACGCTGCAAGAGGTACGTACATCTACCCTCCCAAGCCTTCCATGCGCATCATCACCGACATTTTTGAATATTGCTCGAAGGAAGTTCCGAAATGGAACACCATTTCCATTTCCGGCTACCACATCCGGGAGGCAGGCGCTACAGCCGTGCAGGAGCTGGCCTTCACTTTATCGAATGGAAAAGCGTACGTGAAGGCTGCGCTTCAAAAAGAGCTGGACATTGATGTGTTCGGAAAGCGTCTCTCGTTCTTTTTCAATGCGCACAATAATTTGTTTGAAGAGGTTGCAAAATTCCGCGCTGCGCGCAGGATGTGGGCCCGGATCATGAAAGAGCTGGGCGCAAAGGACGAACGGGCGATGATGCTGCGGTTCCATACGCAAACGGGGGGAAGCACGCTCACGGCCCAGCAGCCGCACAACAACATTGTACGGGTAACGGTGCAGGCGCTTTCGGCCGTACTGGGCGGAACGCAATCGCTGCACACCAACGGCTTTGACGAAGCCATTGCGCTGCCAACCGAAGAGGCCGCTCGCATTGCGCTGCGCACGCAGCAAATACTTGCCTACGAGAGCGGGGTGGCCGATACGGTTGACCCGTTAGCAGGCTCGTATTTTATCGAAGAGCTGACCCACGAAGTGGAAGAGAAGGCCTGGGAATACATTCGCAAGATCGATGCAATGGGCGGATCGGTTTCCGCTATCGAGCAAGGCTACATTCAGAAGGAGATCGCTGCATCGGCCTACAAGTACCAGAACGAGATCGAAAAAGAAGAGAAGGTAATTGTCGGCATAAATAAGTTCCAGGCCGAAGAAAAAGCGCACGAAGACATCCTGGTGATCGATGATGCGATACGCAAAAAGCAGGCGGAAAAGATCAAAAAAGTAAAAGCGAAGCGCGACAATAAAAAAGTACAGTCCATTCTTTCAAAGCTGGAATCGGACGCGAAAGGGAGCGCGAACCTGATGCCGGCCATTGTTTCTGCAGTGGAAAATTACGCCACGCTGGGCGAGATCGCAGATGTGATGAGGAAGGTGTTCGGAGAATACAAATGATCACTTGTACACCTTCGGACAACTGCCGTGGCTGCTCAGGTCAATTTTAAATCCCACCCGCAATTCATACGCCCTGTTCTTTGTGCGGATCGGATCGGTATCGTATGCGTAATTGAAATCCGGGTTGTAATGCAGCTCCACGATGGGTTTCCAGTTGCTGAACGCCACGAACTCCCACCCCACTCCAACAGACCAGGAAAAATGTAAAGTTGCAGAACTTGCAGGCAGCGAAGGCGTGCTTTGCGCAAGCAGGTACTCCACCCGCGGGCCGGCCAGGAAATACGGGTAGCCGTTATACGTTTCCCCGCGAAACTCAATAAAGTTGTTCCAGCAGATGTAATCGAGCTTGTTCTTATCGCCCGTTTCAATGTATTTCGTTCCCTTCTGGTTGTACTGGAACTCGGTCCGCCACCGGATGTTAGGATTATCAATGAACTCAAGAAACACTTCACCATTGAAACGAAGCAAGTGCTTATGTTTTTCGATGAGCGTGCTGCCGTCCGGCATGTCGGTCCACCATTTCTGCCGCGCGTAGGTGATCCCGCCCATGATGCCGATACCCTGGAGGAACTGGCAGTTGGCGGTTGCCAGCAGGCAGTTAGTAAAAAGAAAAATAAGCAGCCCTTTTTTCAAGATGTTGGCTTTGGGATAATAAAGTTAAGGTTTTATGGCGACTTGCTGCTGGCCATGAAGTGTCGCCTGGCGAAACTGATGCTACAAGTTGCCGAATGCACACCGGGTGACGATCACTGGCGAGTTACAAGCTGCAAGAAGCCAGCAGTCAATTCAGGCACTTATCGCCTCTATATCCTTGTTCACTTTTTTCACCAGTCCCTGCAAAACTTTTCCGGGACCCACTTCAACAAAGCTTGTTGCACCATCCGCGATCATTTGCTGAACGGTCTGGGTCCATTTCACCGGGGCGGTCAGCTGCGCGATAATGTTTTTTTTGATCTCGTCCGGGCTGGATACAGCCCTGGCGGTAACGTTCTGGTAAACGGGACACACCGGCTGGGAGAATTTTGTTGAATTGATAGCCGCTTCAAGTTCCACACGGGCCGGCTCCATAAGCGGGGAATGGAACGCTCCGCCAACCGGCAGCACCAGCGCGCGTTTGGCACCGGCCGCTTTCATTCTTTCGCACGCGGCATTCACACCGTTGATGCTTCCCGATATCACCAGCTGGCCCGGGCAATTGTAGTTGGCGGCTACAACCACTTCCCCGGTTTTGGAAATTTCCGTGCAAACATCTTCCACCACTTTATCATCCAGGTTGAGAATGGCCGCCATGGTGCTCGGGTTCATTTCGCAGGCCTTTTGCATGGCGATAGCGCGTTTGGAAACGAGAACCAGCGCATCTTCGAAGCTGAGGGCTTTGTTACCCACCAGCGCTGAGAACTCGCCCAGCGAATGGCCGGCCACCATGTCCGGCTTGAAATTCTCTCCCAGGGTTTTGGCCAGGATCACCGAATGCAAGAAAATGGCAGGCTGGGTAACTTTGGTCTGTTTCAGTTCCGCCTCGGTTCCTCCGAACATGATGTCGGTGATCCGGAACCCAAGGATCGAATTCGCTTTTTCAAAAAGCTCTTTTGCCGCTGAATTGCCTTCGTAAAGGTCCTTTCCCATCCCGGGGAATTGGGAACCCTGACCGGGGAAGATGTATGCCTTCATAAAAATGGAAGATGGATGATGGACGATGGGAAATGGACACTCATCAATGAAGCTTGTTTGAAATGAGTGTAATGAACTCTTCGCGCGTTTTGCTGTTCTCGAGGAACTCACCCGTGAATGCAGAAGTAGTGGTGACTGAATTCTGCTTCTGCACGCCTCGCATCTGCATGCACAGGTGTGCTGCCTCGATCACAACCGCCACTCCCAGCGGCTTCAGCGCGTTGTGAATGCAGTCGCGGATCTGGTGCGTCATGCGCTCCTGCACCTGCAATCTCCTGGCAAATGCATCAACAACCCGTGCCACTTTGCTTAAGCCGACAATGTATCCATCAGGGATATAAGCCACATGCGCTTTCCCGTAAAAAGGCAACAGGTGGTGTTCGCAAAGCGAATAGATCTCGATATCCTTTACAATTACCATCTGCTTGTATTCATCCTTGAAAATGGCCGATTGCATGATCTCGGTTGGGTTGATGCAATGGCCATGCGTGAGGAACTGCAAAGCTTTCGCATAGCGTTCAGGGGTCTTCTGCAATCCTTCCCGTTTTACATCCTCACCGGCAAGCTTCAGCATGTGCCTCACATGATCTGCCAGCTTTTCGGTCACTTCCGGGTTATACTCGTCCAGTTTTTTATAATTGCTCATGGTCAGCTTCCAAAATATTCAACGTAATTGTTCTCGGTCTCGATCACCTTCACGCAGTGCAGCTTGCACTTGAGCTTTTCGACCGGTTCCTGTAGCTCGTTCCAGATGGCGATGGCCAGGTTCTCGCACGAAGCGATCTTTCCCTTCATGAAATCCACGTCCAGGTTCATGTTCTTGTGGTCGAGCTTATCCGTTACATATTTCTGAATGATCGTGCTCAGGTCCTTTAGATTCACAAAAAATCCGGTCGACCTGTCAAGCTCTCCTTTCACCGTAACAAAAAGCTCGTAATTATGTCCATGCCAGTTGGGATTGGCGCACTTTCCGAAGACCTCCAGGTTTTTTTCGAGGGACCAGTCCTCGCGGTACAGCTTGTGAGCCGCGTTGAAACGTTCCCTGCGCGTGAGGTAGATCATGCAGCAAATATACGAAGAAGATGAAGTGTTAAAGTCATTTGTATCTTTGTTTTCCGATGAAGATCCTGCTTGTTTCCGCTACGGAAAAAGAAATCTCCCCGCTGCTTTCTGCCATTGGCATCAAGAACTATGTGGGTGATCATTTGCGCATTTGCAAGCACAGGAACCTGGACATTGACGTGCTGGTGACAGGCATCGGAATGACCTCTACGGCTTTCTGGCTGGGAAAGGTCCTTTCGGATAAATACGACCTGGCATTTAATTTCGGGCTGGCAGGAAGCTTCAACCGCGACATTGAGTTGGGGAGTATTGTGAATGTGACCCAGGAACATTTTTCAGAAATGGGAGCTGAGGACGGAAACAAGAGATTATCCCTGAAGGAGATCGGCCTGGAAGGAACGGAAGAAGTGCTTAATGATCCTACGATCGCCAATAAGGTGCTCGAAATGATCCCTATGGTATGCGGGATCACGGTCAACCGCGTGCACGGTGAGGAAAAAAGCATTCAGCGCGACTTCAGGCGTTTTCATCCGAACATTGAAAGCATGGAAGGAGCCGCTTTCCTTTTTGCCTGCTGTCATGAAAAAATTCCCTGCGCACAGGTCCGGGCCGTTTCGAACTACGTGGAAAAGCGAAATAAAAAGAACTGGAACATCCCGCTGGCCATAGCGAACCTGAACAGGAAAGCGCTGGAAATACTCGATGCGTTTTAGGCATGGGTGCTAAACTCACATTAGGCTTTTCGCCCTGCCCGAACGACTGCTTCATATTCGATGCCATGATCCACGGCAAGATCGATACGGAAGGATTGACCTTTGAAGTGATAATGGAAGATGTGGAGTCGCTGAACAAAAAAGCATTTTCCAAAAGTACCGATATCACCAAGCTGTCCTATCATGCCTTTGCCTTTCTCGCCAACGAATATCAATTGCTCGATTCCGGCTCCGCACTTGGATCCGGCTGCGGGCCGCTTTTAATTACAAAACACCTCACCCCTTCACCCCTCTCCTTCAGGAGAGAGGACGGGGGTGAGGTAAAAGTCGCCATCCCCGGGAAATACACCACGGCCAATTTTCTCTTTTCACTTGCATTCCCCAATATGACCAACAAGGTTGAAATGATATTTTCTGAAATAGAAGACGCGGTGCTTAGCGGCAAGGCGGATGCAGGTGTGATCATCCACGAGAACCGGTTCACCTATGAGCAAAAAGGGTTGAAAAAGATCATTGACCTGGGGGAGTGTTGGGAAAATGAAACAGGCGGGCCGATCCCGCTCGGGGGAATTGCGATGAGAAGAGATCATCCGGACGAGTTAAAAAGGAAAGTCAACCACATCATCCGGAAAAGCGTGGAATATGCATTTGCCAACCCGAAGTCGAGTGCTAACTTTGTGCGCGAACACGCACAGGAAATGAGCGAGGACGTGAGGAACAGGCACATTGCCCTGTACGTGAACAAATTTTCAATTAACCTGGGCGATGAAGGAAGAAGGGCGGTGAAGACCTTATTTAACAAGGCAGCAGAACAGGGAATTTTAAAGCAAACTGATCAGAAGATATTCCTTTAACCGATTCGTATTCGTAGATGATCATCGTAACAGGCGCGGCAGGTTTCATTGGAAGCTGTTTAGTAAACAAGCTGAACAGCGAAGGCTACACCGATGTGGTGGCAGTGGATGACTTTGCTTCCCCCGAAAAGAACAGGAACCTGGAAGGAAAAAATTTCTCCCAAAAGGTACATCGCGATGAATTCATAAAGTGGCTAAGGGAGAACCAGCGTTTCGTTCAGTTCGTCTTTCATATCGGGGCCCGTACCGACACCACGGAGTTTGACAGGAATATATTCGACAAGCTCAACCTTAATTACTCGAAAGAAGTATGGAACGCCTGCGTGGAGTTCGGATTGCCGCTGGTCTATGCCTCCTCGGCCGCCACCTACGGGATGGGCGAGCACGGCTATGACGATCACCATAATATTGTGGAACGATTGAAGCCGCTCAATCCTTACGGTGAGTCCAAGAACGAGTTCGATAAGTGGGTGCTGAAGCAGGAGCGCAAACCATACTTCTGGTGCGGGCTGAAGTTCTTCAATGTGTACGGCCCCAATGAATACCACAAAGAGCGAATGGCCTCGGTGATCTTCCATGCATACAACCAGATCGCCCGGACCGGCACAGTAAAGCTGTTCCGTTCGCACAATCCCAAATATAAGGACGGGGAACAGCTCCGCGATTTCATTTACGTGAAAGATGTAACGGATGTGTGCTTTTTCCTGCTGCATCACCGAAAGGACTCCGGCATATACAACCTCGGGACAGGAAAAGCCCGTACGTTCCTCGACCTGGCCAATGCTGTATTTTCTGCCTTGGGGAAAAAGCCATCCATTGATTTTACCGATACCCCGGCCGACATCCGCGACAAGTACCAGTATTTCACGGAAGCGAATATGAAAAAGCTCCGGGCCATCGGTTACCGCCAGCCGTTCACTTCGCTGGAAGACGGGGTGAATGATTATGTGGATCACTACCTGTCAGTCACAAAATACCTCTGAGCATACGCGCTATTATTTTGCGTCCATCTCATCCTTTTTCATACATTTGATTCAAGAAAATTTTTTTATGGAAGACATCATCAACCAGAACACCCACGTGCCTGAGCTGCAGAAGCTGAGCACTGCCGTTTCGGAAGTAAAGAAGGAGATCCACAAGGTGATCGTAGGGCAGGATGCCGTGATCGACCTGCTCATGGCCGGGCTGCTCTGCCACGGTCACGTGCTGATCGAAGGCGTTCCGGGCATTGCGAAAACACTTACCGCCAAGCTGCTGGCAAAATCATTATCCGTGGGTTTCTCGCGCATCCAGTTCACACCCGACCTGATGCCGACCGATGTCACCGGAACCTCGGTGTTCAACATGAAACAGTCGGAGTTCGTGTTCAACCGCGGGCCTATTTTTTCCAACATCGTGCTCATCGATGAGATCAACCGCGCTCCCGCAAAAACGCAGGCCGCGCTGTTCGAAGTGATGGAAGAACGGCAGATCACCGTTGACGGATACACGTATAAGATGGATTTCCCGTTCTTCGTGCTGGCCACGCAGAACCCGATCGAGCAGGAAGGCACGTACAAGCTGCCCGAAGCGCAGCTCGACCGGTTCCTCTTCCGCATCAAGATGCAGTATCCTTCACTGGACGCGGAGAAAGATATACTCAAGCGTTTCCGTGACGATTTTCGCCTGAAGATATCGGAGACCGTAAAGGCCACGCTCGATGCCAGGACCATTGAAGAATGCTCGCGCCTGATCGAGCAGATACACATCAAGGACGAGCTGATCGATTACATCGCCCGCATGGTGAACAATACCCGGAACAACGGTGACCTCTTCCTGGGCGCCTCTCCCCGCGCCTCGCTCGCCATCATGAAAAGCGCCAAGGCCATGGCCGCCATCAACGGGAGGGATTTCGTTACGCCCGATGACATCAAGTACGTGGCCCTGCCCGTGCTCAACCACCGCATCATCCTGGCGCCCGAGCGGGAAATGGAAGGTGTAGAACCCGAGGATGTGATCCGCAGCATCATCCAGCAGATCGAAGTGCCGCGCTAAATGATACGCTTCTTCCGGAGCCTCTACCTCACCGGTAAATTCTTCCTGGTCTTCGGATCGGTAACCGCTCTGTTCGCGCTGAGCTTCGGGTTCGACCTGCTCTACCCGTTCGCTCAGATCGTGCTGGTATTCGCAGCTGCACTTCTGCTTGTAGACATCGCGATCCTTTACAATCCCAGGCTGAAGCTCACCGCTTCGCGCCACATGCACAAGCTCCTGTCGCTGGGCGATGACAACCTGGTGGAGATCCGTATCGAAAGCAATTACGCGCTCCCGCTGCGCGTGGTGCTCATCGATGAGCTTCCGTTCCAATTGCAGGTGCGCGACTTCAGCATGAAGTTCGAGATCCTTCCGCAGGAAAAAAAATCAGTGACCTACACCATTCGGCCCGTGCTGCGGGGAGAATACGGTTTCGGCAGCCTGAACCTCTTCTTCCGGTCGCGCGTAGGTTTCGTGGAAAAGCGTAAAAAGCTCCCGCTGCAGGCCGTGATACCGGTCTACCCTTCGGTGATCCAGATGAAGAAGTTCGAGCTGAAGGCGTTCGCCAAGATCTCCACGTTCCAGGGCATCAAGCGCGTGAGGCGGCTGGGCCACAGCTACGAGTTCGAGCAGATCAAGAACTACGTGCGGGGTGATGATTTCCGCTCCATCAACTGGAAGGCCACCGGCCGCAAGGCCGACCTGATGGTGAACCAGTATGAGGATGAACGCTCGCAGCCCATTTACTCGGTCATCGACAAGAGCCGGGCCATGCACATGCCGTTCAACAAGCTGAGCCTGCTCGACCACGCCATCAATACCTCGCTGGTCATTTCGAACATCGCGCTGCTCAAGCACGACAAGGTGGGGATGATCTCGTTCGCGGAGAAGATCTATACCCAGCTCAAGGCCGAGAAGAGTCGCAACCAGCTGAGCCGGATCATGGAAGCGCTGTACAACCAGACGGAGAGCGACCTGGAGGCCAACTACGAGCTGTTCTACGCCTTCTTAAGGCAGTTCGTAAAATCGAGAGGACTTCTTTTTCTCTACACGAACTTCGAAAGCACGTATGCGGCCGAACGGGTAATGCCCATACTGCGCAAGATCAACAACCTGCACCTGCTGGTGGTGATCTTTTTCAAGAACACCGAGATACTGGATTATGCCGAGCAGGAGGCGAGGACCACCGAGCAGATCTATTTCCAGACGATCGCTCAGAAGTTCGTTTCCGAAAAAAGCCAAGTCGTGCAGCAGATGCGGCAGTACGGGATTCAAACCATACTCACCCGCCCCGAAGAGCTTTCACTCAACACGGTGAACAAATACCTCGAGCTGAAGGCGAGGGGAATGATCTAGAATCCCCGGTGCAATCCTCCTCCCAGGAGACCAGCAGCTCCACCGGCAAGGATCATTATCAATACTAATGCGATGTAAATGATCGTCAGGATCCCAACATATATCCAATAGGATTTCTGCTTGACGAACGCGCGCTCGAGATCACCGGGGTTCTTACTCCTTGTATAGGAACCCAAAAGACTCGAGTATTGGATAAGAAAAAGGGCAGGGAAAAAGCAAACCACTGCCAAAATAAAATAAACCAGGGCGAACGATCCCCCCACAAACGGCAGGGTCGACATATAAATGGCAGCGATCAAAATGAACCCGATGGCGATCATTCCCATAATGCCCATGAATTTAATCCAGGGACTTGTGCTCCGAAGGGCATCCATGGCACCGGAACTTAATTGATCCTGTCCTTTTGATTGATCTTGGTCAAGCGGTTGCATAGCGGTAGTTTTTGGTTAGACGACTAAAAGTATTGATTTTCCGTTATGGCAGAAAATTTTCTTTTTACTTTTAGCTTCATGGAAAAGGAGATCATCACCCCGCTTGTGGCGCTGAAGAAAGCTCAGCGCTGGTGCGCCTACCAGGAACGCTGTCAGCAAGAGTTACGTGATAAACTTTATGAATGGGGGCTGTGGCCCGAGGCAATAGAGAATATCATTGCAGCTCTGATAGAGGGGAATTTCCTGAATGAAGAACGCTATGCAAAAGCTTTCGCGGGCGGCAAGTTCCGGATCAAAAAATGGGGAAAGGTGCGCATACGCCTCGAGCTGAAGCGAAGGGGCCTGACGGACTACTGCATCAACAAGGGATTGAGCGAGATCAACAGCACCGACTACCGGAAGACACTGAAAAAACTGATCGAAGAGAAAAAAAGGCAATACCGCCAGCACAATCCGATCACGCGCAATTATAAAGCGGTTCAATTTGCCGTTTCAAAGGGATATGAACCCGACCTGGCGTGGGAAGTGCTCCGCTCCGACCGGTAAGAACTCTGGCACGCTTTATGTATATGCCAGGCAGGTTAGGCAGCAACGGACATCAAGTCCGTTCACAGCCCCACCGGAAGGCGCAGGGACCTTCGTTAACGGTGGGGCTTTTTTTTTCGCTACGGATATTTTTTGTATGTTTGATAAATCATTCACTCTGATGATTTCCCGTAAGATCATTTTCATCGTTCTGGCCGCGGCCCTTTTACCGCTGGGCGGATGCTACATGTTCAAGAAAAAGAACAAATGCGTGTGCCCCAGCATTTCGCACAGCTATTCCCCGAAAAAGCATAAATAGTCCATGAAAGGAATATTCATTTATTCCTTCACTTTGATCATTCTGATCGCAACCGGCTGCAAAGGATGCCACCATTGCGTATGCGAGGGTGTGCACAGCTATTCGGTAAAGAAAGCCGGTAATCATTTAAAATACCCCGTTTTAGGTATCGGTCGCAAGGCTCCTAAACCTTAATTTTGCCTTTCACTCTTTTATGAAGATCCGCAATACACTCGCAGAACTGCGCATAGGCGAAACGGCCGTGATCGATTCATTCACCGATGCTGAAATGTCGCTCAAACTCCTCGAGATGGGTTGCATCCCGGGCGAGAAGGTTACGCTCCGCGAGGTGGCGCCCCTGGGCGATCCCATTGCCGTGTTCGTTGCGGGCTATTTGCTTTCGCTTCGCAAAGCCGAAGCGGCCACCGTGCTTGTGAAAAGCAAATGAGATCCTTTTCGGCCGCTTCACTCAAATCATCGTATGTTAAGATCGCGCTGGTTGGAAATCCCAACTCGGGCAAATCTACCTTGTTCAACGTGCTCACGGGTCTTAACCAGAAGACCGGCAACTTCCCGGGCGTAACGGTTGAAAAAAGAACCGGCACCTGCAGGTTGGCAAGTGCAAACGGGAAAAACTTTACGGCACACATCATCGACCTGCCCGGCTCCTACAGCCTGCATCCCAAATCGCTCGATGAAAAGATCGTGCACGAAATGCTCACGAACCGGGAGAGCGAAGATTTCCCGGACGTGGTGGTCTACGTTGCCGACTCTACCAATCTCAAGCGCAGCCTGTTCCTCGCCACGCAGCTCATCGAGCTGCGGATCCCATTCGTGCTGGCACTGAACATGAGCGATGAAGTGGGGAAAAGGGGCCTGGAGATCAACACCACGCTGCTCGCGGAAAAATTAGGAGCAAAGGTCGTATGCATCAGCGCAAGGCGCGGCACAGGCATCGAAGAGCTCCGGTCGGCACTGTCCGGTGAGATCCCCGTTTCCGAAAAAACATTTTCTGAAAAAACATATGCAGACTCATCGCAGCAGACCATTGAAAGGTACCGGGTCATCACGTCCATCCTCAATGCCTGCGTCACGGTCCCGGCCTCGGAAAAGAACAGGCTCACCGAACGGCTCGACCGGGTATTCACGCACAAGCTCTGGGGCTACGCGGTGTTCCTGGTCATCCTTTTCCTGATCTTCCAAGCCATATTCGTGATCGCGAAGTTCCCGATGCAATGGATCGAATCATCCTTTGTTTGGCTGAGCGCGTGGGGTAACGATCACCTGCCGAAAGGCGAGCTGAGCAACCTGCTGGTGAACGGGGTGCTGGCCGGGCTGAGCGGCATCGTGGTGTTCGTGCCGCAGATCGCGCTGCTGTTCTTCTTCATCGCGGTGCTCGAGGATACCGGCTACATGGCCCGCGTCAGCTTTATCATGGATAAGCTCATGCGCAGGTTCGGCATGAACGGCAAGAGCGTGATCCCGCTCATCAGCGGGGTGGCGTGCGCGGTGCCAGCCATCCTCACCACGCGCACCATCAGCAACTGGAAGGAGCGCATGATCACCATCATGGTGACGCCCCTGATGAGCTGCTCGGCACGGCTGCCCGTTTTCACGCTGCTCATTGCGCTCATAGTTCCTGCCGGGAAGAAACTGGGCTTCCTGAACCTGCAGGGATTGGTGCTGATGGGCCTGTACCTGCTCGGGTTTGCGGCTGCTTTGGGAAGCGCATGGCTGATGAAGCTGCTCATCCGGGCGAAAGAGAAAAGCTACTTCATCATGGAACTGCCCGTTTACCGCTCGCCCCGGTGGCGGTCGGTGGGACTTACGATAGCGGACAAGGTAAAAGTGTTCCTGCTCGATGCCGGCAAGGTGATCATCGCCATCTCCGTCATCCTGTGGTTCCTTTCTTCGCACGCGCCCGGTGATCGTTTTGAGCAGATCGAAAAGCGGCACGCGCCCGCGGAGCACGGTGCCGTTGCAGCCGAGAAGCTGCAGGCCTCGTATGCGGGCATGCTGGGCCGGAGCCTCGAGCCGGCCATCGCCCCGCTGGGCTTCGACTGGAAGATCGGCATCTCGCTCATCACTTCCTTTGCCGCCCGCGAAGTGTTCGTGGGCACCATGGCCACCATCTACAGCGTGGGCAGTTCAGACAATACCCAGAGCATTCGCGAAAAGATGCTTGCCGAGACCAACCCGCAGACGGGTGACAAAGTGTATTCGCTTGCGGTGGGCGTATCGCTGATGATCTTTTATGCCTTCGCCCTCCAGTGCATGAGCACCGTTGCGGTAGTGTACCGTGAGACCAGGACATGGAAATGGCCGTTGATCCAATTCGTGTATATGGGCGCGCTGGCTTACCTCGGGAGCTTCGCTGCATTCCACCTGTTAAAATGACCCAGCGGGAACGAAACACGGCCATCCTCCAAAAATATATCCCGCAGCCTGCGGCTGAGATAGCAGCCGGGTGGATCTATGAATATGACTTTAAGCTGAAGATCCGCAGGAGCCGCGCAACCAAGCTGGGCGATTACCGTTCCCCGCTGAAGGATACCAACCACCAGATCACCATTAACAACGACCTGAACCCTTATTCCTTCCTGATCACGCTGGTGCACGAGGTAGCGCACCTGGTGGCTTTCAAGAAATACGGGAACCGGGTAAAACCGCATGGCAAGGAATGGAAGAACGAATACAAGGTCCTGCTGCAATACTTCCTCCATACCGATTACTTCCCGGTAGAGGTGGTTGCCGCGCTTAAGAAACACCTGGCCTCGCCCACCGCTTCGAGCTGCACGGACGATCACCTCTCCCGTGTGCTCAAAAAGTTCGACAGGAACACCGGAACCGTTCTTCTCGAGCAGCTTCCAGCACTTTCGGCATTTACGCACTCCGGCAGAAAATACATCAAGCTGCGGAAGATCAGGAAGAGGTTCCTCTGCCGGGAGATCACATCGAAGCGCGAATTCCTTTTTTCGCCCGTTGCCGAAGTAACGGCCGGACAGCCGGCCCTGTTCCCGGATCTTTAGAAGCGAAGACCGCTCTTCATTCCCAACTTCTCTTTTTCTTACCTTTACCACCATTGCAATAAACGGGTCATGAGCACAACTACCGAACAGAAGAAGGAACTGCAGCTCTCGGAGCTTGCAGAAACACTTATCGGCTCCGAGATCATCCGGCTCGCGTGGGAAGTGAACGAGAAGATCCGGCAGGGGGAAAAGATATACAACCTCACCATCGGTGATTTCAACCCGAAGATATTTTCCATCCCGGCAGGGCTGAAAAAAGAGATCATATCCGCATACAATAATGACGAGACCAATTATCCTCCCGCAGAAGGCATAGCCGAGCTGCGCCAGAGCGTATCTCATTTCCTCAAGCGCAGGGGCGGGCTGAACTATTCTCCCGCGCAGATCATCATTGCCGCGGGTGCCCGGCCGCTCATCTACGCCACGTTCCGCGCGCTGGTCGACCCGCACGATACAGTGGTATTTCCCGTTCCTTCATGGAACAACAATCATTACAGTCACCTTACCTGGGCCAAGCAGGTGATGGTGGAAACGAAGGCCGAGAACAATTTCATGCCCACGGCTGAAGAATTGCGGCCGCATATTGTAAAAGCAAGCCTGGTCGCGCTATGCTCCCCCCTGAACCCTACGGGAACTTCTTTCTCCAAAGAGCAACTCGCAAAGATCTGCGACCTCATTCTCGAGGAGAACAGCAGGCGCATGGGCCTGCCTGCCAACGAAAACGGCAATGCGCGGGAGCAGGCAAGCAAGCCGCTGTTCCTGATGTACGACCAGATCTACTGGTGCCTCTCGGCCGGGAAAGAGCATTTCGACCCGGTATCGCTTCGGCCCGAGATGGAGAACTATACGGTATATATCGATGGCATTTCCAAGGCCTTTGCCGCCACGGGCGTGCGCGTGGGCTGGACCTTCGGGCCGAAGAAGATCATGGATAAGATGAAATCCATCCTGGGCCACATGGGCGCGTGGGCCCCGCGCGCGGAGCAGAGCGCCTGCGCCAGGTACATGATGATGGATAAGGATGTGGATACCTACTTGGATGACATCAACAAAAAAATAGCTTCGCGGCTTGTGGCTTTCCACAACGGGTTCCAGCAGCTGAAGAAGGAAGGCTACAGGGTGGACAGCATCGCTCCGCAGGCCGCCATTTATCTCACGGTGAACTTCAGCCTGCATGGACAGAAGACAGCCGAAGGGAAAGTGCTGAAGGAAACTAAGGACATGACGAAGTACATTCTCGATGAGGCGAAGCTGGCCATTGTTCCTTTCTATGCGTTTGGCTCCTCCGTTGATTCACCCTGGTATAGATTATCGGTTGGAACATGCAAGATGGAGGATGTGGATGCGGTGATCTCTTCATTGAGGAACTCGTTACGCAAGCTGAAATAACAGCTACGGTCTTTAGACCGTGGTAAAAAATTAAAGATAACAATTGCGCTTTAGCCCCCATTTAGGCTAAAGCCGTAATCCTAATAAACAATTGTCCCCGACCTAAAGGTCGGGGCCATTGCCGAACAATGAGCAACAACTACTGCGTGATAATGGCCGGAGGAGTGGGCAGCCGTTTCTGGCCCATGAGCCGCTCTTCGCGCCCCAAGCAGTTCCTCGATATACTCGGGACGGGCGTAACCTTGCTTCAGCAGACCTATGAACGTTTCCTCCCCCTCTGCCCGAAAGAAAATATCTTCATTGTCACGAGCGAGCAATACCGCTCGCTGGTGATGGAGCAGCTGCCGGGTGTAAAGGAGGAGAACATCCTGCCCGAGCCGGCCCGCAAGAATACCGCGCCCTGCGTGGCGTATGCCTCGTACAAGATCCACAAGCTGAATCCGAAAGCGGTCACCGTTGTGGCGCCATCGGATCACCTGATACTGAAAGAACAAACATTTGTGAAAGCGATCCGCAGCTGCTTCCGCAAGGCCAAGGAAGAGGAATGCCTGATCACGCTCGGCATCAAGCCTACGCGCCCCGACACCGGCTACGGTTATATCCAGTTCCGCGAAAGCGACAAGAAGGAGAAAGATTCCCGTATAAAAAAAGTGAAGACCTTCACCGAGAAGCCCGATGCGGAAATGGCGAAGTTCTTTTTGCAGAGCGGGGACTTCCTCTGGAACTCGGGCATATTCATCTGGAGCAGCAAAAGCATCATCAACGCGTTTGAGAACTACCAGCCGGAAATGGCCATGCTGTTCAGGGATGGGAACGCATTCTACGGCACTCCGAAAGAAAAAGCATTCATCAAGGAAGCCTATGCCGATTGCAAGAACATCTCAATCGACTACGCCATTATGGAAAAGGCCGACAACGTGTACGTGCGCTCATCGGCCATCGGGTGGAGCGACCTCGGCACCTGGGGCAGCCTGTTCACACACATCAACAAGAATGAGAACGGGAATGCCATTGTGGGTAAGAACGTGATGATGTACGACTCGAAGAACTGCATCGTGAACGTGAGCAGGGAGAAGCTGGCCGTGATCGAAGGGCTGGAGGATTACATCGTGGTGGAAAGCGATGACATCATCCTCATATGCAAAAAAGCGGACGAGCAGCAGATCCGCAACTTTGTGAACGATGTGAAGGTGACGAAGGGGGAAAAATTCGTGTGATCTACGAAATGCGAATCAGTACGAATATACGAATGTGGTTGTTTTTATCCCCAGCATTTGGGAATTGATTGTCACATCTTCGTCCACGAAGGACAAAGGAAAACAAACAACAGGGTCCTGATGTCTTTACGGCAATTATATCTTTTCTAATTCTCGAACACCATTGTTTTACTTTGCACCGGCTTGCCATCGATCACCAGGGTGTAGGTGAAGGTGCCGGTGGCGTGGTAGCCGTGCTCGTAGTTCACCTCGTTCATTCCGGAGGTGAGCGTGATCGGGAGTTTTTGTATCTCTTTCCCTGAAATATCTTTGATGCTGACGTATGCTTCGCGGTATTTTACTGGCGTGTTCACCAGCACCGAAATGCCGGTGGCCTCATCGAACGGGTTGGGCTTGTTCTGCAGCAGCATGATGCCGTTGTCTTTTGTTAATTCGTTCACGCTGGTCACCACCACCTGGATCTCCTTGGAGAAAAGGCTTTCCACGTTCTTCGTATCCACCGAAGCCGTGCTGAAGATGTACGTGCCGGGATTGATCACATCCAGCGTATCGGTAAGCGCGTTGACGAACGTGTAAACGGTGTCCCAATCGTTGGTAGTGGTGCGAACCGCAATGCGGTATTTCTGGTATTGCGTCTGCTGCGTAATGGTGATCACCACCTTGGTGCCGCCAATGTAAACAGCAGTGAGATCCGGTTTCTTCGGACCGATGCCTGCCATGCCCATGGCATTGCCGTTGATCACCGTGTTGCGCGTGAGATAATGAAAATCCACGTAGAAGCTGTCGGGCTGGCCGTCATTGTTCGTATCGGCTCCCAGGATATCGCGCGTGCTGTGCTGCCGGTCGGTGTAATTGATGTTGCTCACGTTCGCATTGCCATGCTCGTTCTCCGACATGAGGCGCGAGGTGGTGTAGTTCTTCTGGCGGAAGGGAATGTGGTCACCGCTGCGGCCGGTGCGGTCCTCGGGTGTCATGATGTTGATCAGCATCGGCACCGCGCAAAGGTTATAGGCCAGCAGCTGTTCCTTATATTCGAGCTTGCAGAACCGCGCGAACTGCTTGTGCGCGGAGTTAAATCCTCCATAGGAAAATATGCGCATGTGCGTGCTGTCGATGTTGTTCAATCCCGGGCAGCTGGGCGGAGAAGAAGTGGCCCCGCAGATGATGCCTCCGTCTATATCATTGTTCTGCACGCACAGGATCTGGATGCCTTTCTGGTTGCAATAGTTGGCAAACGCGTAGGCGCCATAAAGACCCTGCTCCTCGCCCACCGTTACCAGGAAAACAAGCGTGTGGTTGTAAGAGTACTTGCTCATCACGCGCGCCAGCTCGAGCACGAGGGCCGTTCCGCTGCCGTTATCTTCCATTCCCTCGGCCAGGCAGGCGGTATCGCACAAGCCTTCGCAACGGCTGTCCATGTGGCCCTCTATAATAAGGACGGACTTATCCGTGGTATCCATTCCCGGCAGCACGGCATAGATATCACGGTGCTGCGGTATGCTGCAGATGGCCAGGTCAAACTGCAGGTAGGAGGGGATCAGCCTGTTCTCGTTGGCTGCGGAGAGCTGCTGGAACTTGCTGTACACCCACCTGCGGGCCGCGCCCACACCCTTAACGGACGAAACGGTATCGGAGCCGGTGTTACGGTTCTTGAACAGGCGAAGCGCTTCAAGGTAAGCGTGCAGCGAATCGGGGTTGACGCGCACATTGATGCCGCGCGATATGGTATCGGGGTGATTGAGAACCGTGCTCGCCTGGTACGTTGCCGGGTTGTAGCTTCCCAGCATGATCTGCTCGGCCAGCGGGTTGGTGCTGATCATGTTGGTTTGTGCGAGCGCAGCCGCGCAAAGAACCGTGAAGAGGGCGGGTAGAAGTTTTTTCATGGCAGGGCGTATTGAAAGGACACCGAAAGGTAGCAAAGTTTTTCCATAGTTCAATATTCGGTGGTTGTTCAGTTTAAGTCTTTATTTTTTTTGAAGGTAGGTCACATTGAGCCTGTCGAAACCTGCCGGCAGGCAGGCAGGTGTGTGCGGCAGGTTTCGTTCGACCCTTCTCCCGCCAAGGCGGGATCAGCCCGCCTGCCGCAAGCAGAGGTGACTACGCTCTTTTCAAACTGGGACACAATTCAATATTCCTACCTTTGCCCGGTGAAATTCCTAATTCAATTACTCATTTCAACAATTGCCGTGATTGTAACCGCTTACATCCTTCCGGGCGTGGAAGTGGACAACTTCCTCACGGCTCTGATGGTGGCGGCCGTGCTTGCTTTCCTCAACTCGGTGATCCGCCCGCTGTTCGTGTACTTCACCCTGCCGCTCACCTTTTACACATTCGGCATCTTCCTGCTGGTGATCAACGCCTTTATGGTGATGCTGGCCGACAAGCTGATCGATGGGTTCTCCATCCGCAGCTTCTGGACGGCTTTCTGGTTCAGCATCATCCTCTGGCTGGTCACACAGGTATTCGAGGGGTTGAGCAAGAACAGGGATAAAGAATAGCTGCTGTATGCATTGATGGCAGATTCCTCGCTACGCTCGGAATGACAGATGTTTTTTTAGAGAACGGGGCGCGCATACTATAAATAGTATTAATTAAGATTTCCGCATGCGCGTCTGATCTACTACCGAACACCTGTCATTCCGAATCCCGCTATGCGGGATGAGGAATCTCCGATATAATTATCATATGACTTGTATAGAAGGGGCATCACTGGCCACAACACATGCTTCGACAGGCAGGCTCAGCATGACCCGCGCAGTTCAAACGGCTCCTTGCAGCACATCCAATATTTTTACCATTGCCAGCGTATCGAGCTTACAATACTCGATCAGCGATTCGCGGATCTCGGAAATGCGGAAGATATCATCGCAGGTTTGCAATTCTTCAAAGGCAGCCATGGCCATTGAGCCATCGTAGATCTTCAGTGAAGAATGTTTCAGCTCAGGCACCAGCGCGGGCAGAACCGTTTTAATGGAGTACGAGCCCATCATCTCCGGGTGATAGTACCAGCCCTTCATGAACGGAAGCATCAGGTCCCTGATGCGCGAGATGCGCTGTTCTATTTCCTTTTCATGCTGCGGAAATTCTTTCTTGAGGTTTTCCAGCACCGTGCGCTCGAACGAAGCGTTGTAGGTAAGAATATCACCCCCGCCTTCCGTGTCGCGTAAAAGCGCTTCGATGAACGGCCCTCTCGGGTCGCTTCCCGCTTCAGCGAGAAAATCTTTATGCGTTTCTTTTCCTTCTTTCGAATTGCGGGTATGCAGCGAGTACTGGAACGGGATGTGCTGGTACGGCCGCGTGCCATCGAACACCGGTACGGCCGGCATGAATGTTTCGAAATCGAGAAAGAGCAGCGGGTAGCGCAGCGCGGAAAGGAACCCGGACAGGTTCTGCCTGTCGATAACGCTCCGCCCCGTCTTGAGCGCGTTCACCTGCATGCGCTGGGTGGGCGTGATCTCAAAACTGTCGGGGATATCCACGATCTTTTTTATTCCTTTGTCGTACAGCCCGAACTGCGTTTCCTTTTTCATCCCGCCCAGCTCGAACACGGAATATTCCGGCACATCGCGCCAGCAATGGCCCATGAAATCGCAGGGGTATGGCGAAAAACAATGCTCACCGATCTTTACGCGCGGGGCCATATCGTCTGAAAGCACTTTCAGGAACCTGACGATGGAAGAGCTGACCGAAGCGGAGTTCTTCTTTGCTTCGTCCAGCACCGACACTTTGCTGAACAATTTGCTTACTTCCACCCTGCCCTGCTTTACGTAAGCGGTATTGACGTGAACGATGAAAATATCCGCGAGCGGGATGCCCGCGCCCGTTATCACGAAATATTGCAGCGATGCATCCGCGATGTAAATGGGCGAAACGCGGGCCGAGCTTTTCACTTCGTAGGCACACCACCTGCCATTTTCCTTTACCAGGATATCCATGATGGCCAGCACCGGTCCGTGCTGGAAGGCCGCCTCATAAATTACGTTAGCACCGTTGTGTATCAGCTCCTGCGTGCGCAGCACCTGCGCCTGGTAGTCGTAGGCCTTCACGGCTGCGGCATTGGCGCCACCGGGAAAAAGCTGGCGGGCCAGGGTCCCCACATCGGCACCGCGCCTGAACAGAGCCTGCTGGGCCGGGCTGAGCGGGTCGCGCGCCTTGATGTTGTATTTATAAAGCCAAAGCGATTTGGTGCACTGGCTCGCGCGGAGGAAGGTTGATTTACTAAGAAGGTGTTTCTCCAAGGTACGGATAACGAATGTTTACGAATATACGAAATACGAATGGAGAAACCGTTTATTGGATAATTATCCTGGCGGAGTAGATCTTGTTTTCACCCAACGCTTTGAGGAAGTAGATGCCTTTGAGCTCGACCAACAAAGAAAAAACCCCGGTCACTTGCGCGCCAGGGTTTCAAGATCATTATAAAAATTTGTTACTCCGCCTTCTTCCCGTTGTTCCAGCTTTCGGTGGCGTACAGGTTGCCGGTGGTGTCGTAAAACTTCCAGATGCCATCCTTCTGCCCGGCCTTGTAGGCACCTTCGTAATTTATTTTTCCGTTATCGTGCCAGCCCACCCACTTGCCATCGTACTGGAAGGTGGTAAGGATGTTGCCTTCGCTGTTCTTCTGGCCGTTCTGGTGCCAGAGGGTGGCTTTGCCTGTTGCAAAATCATAATCGGTCTCCTGCTTGCCGTTGTCGTACCAGCTTTTCCAGTGGCCCGTGGGAATGCCGTTGCTGAACTCCTGCTCGCCTGCCAGCTGGCCGTTCTGGTGCCAGTAGGTCCATTTTCCAACCTTAAAGATACCTTGCAAAGCGGCCAGGCGCTCCTGCTTGGTCATGTTCTTGGTATCAGGGAGCGGCTTGTTGTATTCGCCTTCGGCCTTCTTCTGGTTGTTGGGCCAGTACTCTACCGATTTATTTCCCTGTGCAAATGCAAACAAGGATGCGGAAGTGAAAAGGAGAATGAAAATTTTCTTCATGTTCTAAAGCGATTAGAATTGGTATACAAACTTAGGAATTTTTGCAATATAATGAAACCAATGCCGTTAAACAGACACCTGGATCATCTAAAAGGTTGCAAAGCGGTGCAGATAACGAAATGTCACAGATACTATATTAGGCACCGTCACACTTCGACTCCGCTCAGTGTGACGGTTTAACAAACTACACTACCCAAATGCGTTTTTTATCGCTATCTGCACCATTTTTCCTACCTTTGTTTTTCGTTAAAAAACGCTGAAAATTAACCCGATCCGTACTGTGAAAAGAGTTTTATCTGCGTGCGTTCTATTGCTGGCGGCCACCGTTTCGAGAGCCCAGCTCGCGGCCGATGCAGGTACGAACAAGAGCCTGTGCCTGGGAAGCTCAGTGGTGATAGGCGGAGCGCCCACCGCTTCGGGCGGGACCACTCCTTACACCTATACCTGGACGCCCGGGACCTCGCTCAATAGCACCACCATTGCCAACCCCACTGCCACCCCCACGATGAACACCACTTATTATGTTACGGTAAAGGATGCAGCGAACAATACCAAGAAAGATTCGGTGAAGATCACCATCTATCCCGTTTCTTACATGAATGCAGGGCCCGACACGGGCGTGTGCCTCGGGGCAGGCGTTCAGCTGGGAAGCCTGAACAATTCAAGCGGGGGCGGAGTTACCTTCGCGTGGTCGCCCGCAGCATCGCTCAACAATGCCTCGGCACCGCGGCCGGTTGCATCGCCCACGGTCACTACCACCTATATGCTGGTGATCACGAGCACCACCTGCTCCAACGATACGTCTTATGTAAAAGTAATCGTTCACCCGCTACCGGTGGTGGATGCCGGGCCGAGCTTCACCATTTACGAAGGGCAGAACGTGACCCTGCAGGGAAGCGGTGCGGCCCAGTACTTCTGGTCGCCCACCAACACGCTTACCTACGCCAACACGCAGTTCCCTGATGCGGAACCCATTACCACTACGATCTATCACCTGTCGGGTGTAAGCCCTTTCGGGTGCGTGGGCTACGATACCACGGTGGTGTACGTGATACCGGACGATTCGCTGGTGATCTACAATACCTTTACCCCGAACGGTGACGGCAACAACGATCTCTGGTACATCGGCAACATCTGGAAGTACCCGAACAATAAAGTGGATGTATACAACCGTTACGGTAAGCTGGTGTACACCTCATCTCCTTACGTTAACCTTTGGGACGGCAAGAGTTTTGGTGAACTGTTGCCATCGGCAACGTATTACTACATCATTGATACGGGTGATGACAAAATGGGAAAGCTGAAAGGTTCAGTTACGATAATACGATGAAGAGATACCTGCACATAGCATTTTTACTTTTTTCTGCCGACACATTTGCGCAGCAGCTTCCTTACTTTACGCAGAACAAGGCAATGAACATTCTCCTCAACCCGGCTTTTACCGGAACGAGGCGGCTCGTGGACCTGCGGATGGATTACCGCAGGCAGTGGAGCGGGTTTGACGGGGCACCCATCACCCAGACCCTCGCGCTCAACTCGCGCTTTTACAACGGGATGATGGGCGCTGGATTTTACATGATGAAAGACCAGACGGGACCCACGCAGCGCAACATCTACAACTTCTCCTACGCATTTCATGCACGCTTCCCCGACCTCGAGCTTTCGCTGGGCGCCTCGGGCAGCCTGATCAAGTACACGGTTGACGGAAGCAAGATCACCATTCACAACCGCCAGGACCCGGCCATCGACCAGGCGGTATCCTCGTACGACAAGTTCGGTGACGGCAGCGCGGGCGCAGTGCTGTACAACGACCGCTTCCATTTCGGGGTAAGCGCGCTCAACCTCATCCAGGGCAGCGCCAACGTGTTCACGAAAGACACCACGCACAAGACCAACATCACCATGGTGCCGCACTACTATTTCAGCACGGGTTATAACTGGAGCGGCAACAAGGATTATATCTGGGAGAACACCCTCACGGCCAGCTACGTTTCGGGCGCTCCGTTCCTGCTCGATTATTCGCTGCGGCTCTTCATTAAGGAAAAGATGTTCTTCGGCACTTCTCTCCGGCTGGGTGATGCGATCGCCCTGCACGCGGGCGCCATGGTGAACGATGTGGTGCAGATCGGATACTCCTATGATATCGTTATCTCTCCTTTATCAAAGTACCAAAGCGGCACGCACGAGATCACGATCATCTACAGCTCCAACCTCGAAAAATACCTCGGCCGCAAGCACGGGGACAAAGGGTTCCTCCGCCAGAAGTTCCAGTATCTTTTTTAAGAGTTCAGCTTACTCGGGTAGTCTCCGTTTGTAAAAAGAGCGGAGTCACCCTGAGCGTAGTCGAAAGGTCGAGTGAAGGCCAATGCCACACGCTTCGACTACGCTCAGCGTGACCTCCCGCTTAAAACGGTACAAAAACTCAAACGGAGACACTACCGCTTACTCGATCAAGGTGTATTTCTGCCGGGCCGTTTCGCGGGAGCAGGCATTGAAATGCCACCATTCGGTGGTGATGGGCGTGAACCCTCCTTTGGACATCACTTCGCGCAGCAGGTTGCGGTTCTCCACCTGGCGATAGAGCAGCCTGCCTTCCTCCAGCATCTTCTGCTCGGCCAGCGGAAATCCGAGTTCACCGAAATGATCGAAGGCCGTGCCCATGTCGCATTCCAGCCCGTCCTCATCCACCAGCGTCACATCCACGGCCGCACCGAAATTGTGGAGCGAGATGGAATCGGGGTTAGCGACATAAAGCGATTTATAGGCATCGGACAGCTTCAGCGCGTTCCACATCTTCCGCTGGATGCTGAGCGGGCGCACGCCATCGTAGATCTTGAGCGAGTAGTACGGGTAGCGGTCCTTCAGGTACTTCTGGCAGGCCTCGAGCCGCAGGGCGATATCCACCGGCAGGTAGCATTTGTCCAGGTCGCCATACACATCCTGCCCGAGGAAATTATCGGGCGAGGAATACTTGAGCTCCACCCGGATGCCCGGCACGATCATAGCCACATCGATCAGGCCCGAGCTCACCAATCGTTTTTCGAGAGGGGAAGCTCTTTTTGCCTCCGGTCTTTTCATGCCGCTTCCCTTCTTTACCTGCTTTGCGTAATCTTCCACCGTCTCATCGTACGACCTGGGCATGTTCAACGGAACACGTGTATCACGGTAATTGAGAAAGAGCATGCCCATCTCGAAGAGAAGGAAAAGCACCGTGTAAGCCGTGTACTTCAAAAAATCCTTGCGTAGGGCCTGGTCCATGCGGACACGAAAGTAAAAATTGTTTTTGTTTTTTACTTTTGACCTTGCAAAAACATCAGGATGCCCTCATTCGACATTGTCAGCAAAGTGGATGCCCAATCGGTGGACAACGCCATCAACGTGGCGCGCAAGGAGATCGTGAACCGGTGGGATTTCCACGATTCCAAAACGGAGATCACCCTCGATAAAACGGCCATGATGGTCCATGTCCTTACGGAGAACGAGATGCGCATCACGGCCGTTGAAGATGCCATCCGCTCACGCATGATCAAGCAGCGGGTGGATCCCAAATGCCTCGACTTCGGCAAGGCCCACTATGCCGCAGGCGCAATGGTGAAGAAGGACATTAAGATCAAAGAAGGGATCGATAAGGATACCGCCCGGAAGATCGTGGGCGACATCAAAGCAACAAAGCTGAAGGTGCAGGCGCAGATCATGGACGACCAGGTGCGCGTAACGGGAAAGAAGATCGATGACCTGCAGGCCGTCATTGCCCTGGTGCGCAGCAAGGGCTACGAGATCCCGTTGCAGTTCGTGAACATGAAGTGAGCTTCCCTTAGGAGAGGGAGTTAAATCATCCTGGGAAGAAAAATCATCGCACCAACCGTTAAAGCCGTAATGGCGGCAACCAGCACCGCTCCAGCGGAAATATCCTTCACCTTACCGATCACCGGGTCGTGTTCGGCAGAGATCCGGTCGCAAAGAAACTCAATGGCTGTGTTGAACAGTTCGGCAGCCAGCACGAACCCGGCCGCGAAAGCGAGCGCGCACCATTCTGAAAAATTTATTTTCAAAACGATCCCAAGCAGAACAGCAACCACCGCAGCCGCAGCATGGATCTTAAAATTGACCTGGGTCAGGAATGCTGTTCGCAGTCCGCGGAAGGCGTAAATAAATCCTCTCCCGATATGCTGGCTCTTATTGCTCATCGTTCCGAGTGTTTACAAGGGTGAACAGGGTAAGATAGCCCAGGAAAAGGAAAATGGAGAATAATATCGTTACGCCATACATCCGGGAATGTGAAAGCGGGTGGGCAATGCCCGAAAGCACATCGGAAGCAATTCCCAGCGGGTTGGAGATCAGGTCCCAGCTGTTCCACCGTTCGAACCGGCCGAGGTAGATGCCGAACCCGCAGCCTACCATCAGCACGCCCACCGCGCACCAGGTGAGCACCGCGCTGAGGTGCCTTCTCAGGAACTTCTGGACCGTGAACAGGGAAACGAACCCGAGCAGCAGGCCGTTCCACGCAAAGGAAACGTTCAGCACCACATCGTACCAGAGCGGAATGCCCGGCCTCGCCCGCAGGTGAATGAAATCCGTTACGATATAAGGCGCATTGGGGAAAAAGAGAAGCCATGCGCACAGGCACAGCGCATTGATCCATCTCAAATTGGTTGGGGAAACCAGCCAGGCAAACCCGAGCGGCACCCAGGCCAGGAACAGGTTCCACACCAGGAATATGTAGCTGAATGAATCCGAAGAAAAGATACGGAACGCCAGCAGCAACACGCTCAGAAAAGAGGAAAGGCCGAGCGCCAGCATGATCCGCAATATGTTCCGGTTCCCCATCATGCAGCGGTTTTAACGATCCGCAGACCCGAGCCCGACCTTCGTACGTACCAGGCCAGTGCAGCGAGCAGGATGAGCTCGCCCGATGCAAACATCCACCAGTTGTAACTGCGCGGCACATAATCGGCCACCTCGCGGAACAGGTCCTGCGAGCTGGATACCGACCAGAGCTGGCGGTCCTTGACCGAAAGCACGTAGGTGACATACTGGTACGTGAATGAAACGATGATGATGAGCACACCGGCCGCTATCATCCATATCTCGCGCGTTAGCAGCTTTAACGGCCTTCCCTCCGCTTCCATTTTGGTCCGGGCGAACGCGAATGCGATCATGGTGAGCGACACGATCACGGGGGCGAGCACCGGCCCGACCCACGGAACGGGAATGAGGAACAGGATATCCCAATCGAGCAGCGTGGCCGGCCAGCCGAGGAGCACTTTCAGGAACACATAGTAGAAAATATCCCAGACGGCAAAGCTGTAGAGGAAGAATGCCCAGCGCTGGATGCGCGTGCGGCCTGCGAGCGCACCGGCACCCAGCAGCATGATGAGCGTAGCGGCCTCGCGGAAGAATTCCGTGGCGGCAATGCGCGGGGTAACGGGCGCCAGCGGGAAGCGAAAGCCCTGCGGGTAAAATAAATTGCGGAGATAGACCACCACCGCGCTTTCGAGGTAGCCCATGGCAATGCTGAACGCGGTGAGCCAGAGAATGGTTTTGACGAGCGGTTTCATTTGATGATATAGGGTATGAGATCGTACCGGGTCTCGATCATCTTCAGGTCGATGATGGCCATTGATTTACGAAGCTCCGAGAAACAACCTTTAGCGAAGCCGTGCAACCCGAATCCACCGGCCCTGAGCGTTCTGCGGATGGTGAGCCACGTTACCGTGATGGTTCCCATCAGCAGGAGCATTTTTATCAGCGACAGGAAATGGTTGATGAACCGCGACCGGTTCAGGTAGAACTGGCTCAGGCCCACCGATTGAAAGTGAATATGCTTCTCTTCATCGTGCAGGATCTGGTCGCAGAGCTGGCGGAGCGGCCCGCATTGCGTGCAGTTCTTCAGCGCTTCGTAGTAAACGGTGGCGATGATCTCCGCGGTAAGCAGCACGGTGATGGAGGTCTCGATGCCCCCGAGGTTGCGCAGCCTGCGGAAGATCTCATCCACCCAGTGCGAACGAAGGGGAGGAATGCCCTGCAGGTCCATGATCTTTTTCAGGTCGCGCGAGTGACGGTGCTCCTCATCGATGAACAGGCGCAATGCGGTCATGTAGCTTTTATCTTCCCTGTTCCGCAGGTAGCGCTCTGCCTTTTTGAAAATGTGTTTTGCCTCGGAGCTTTCTCCTTTCTGGAACATGCGGATGGACCCGTAAACATCCTCCCGCTCTTTCAGCGTAAGCTTATACGTATCATCCCAGCCGATGGTACGCAGTGACTCTTTGTTCCTGCGGAAATAAAGGGTCCAATCGGAAAAATTGATCTCGGGCATATTATAGTTTTTATGTTGGTTGTTGTTTCCTACGAATGCTTCTTCAAAAACTTTTCCAGTGAATTGAGGTGGTCTGTAAATGCTTTCTTCCCGGCCCGGGTTACATAATACGTGGTGTTCGGCTTTTTCCCGATGAACTTTTTCTCCACTTCAACATACCCCGCCCTCTCGAGGGCAAGGATATGGCTGGCCAGGTTCCCGTCCGTCACCTTCAGGTATTCCTTGAGCGAATTAAAATCCATTTCATCGTTCACCAGCAGGACGCTCATGATCCCGAGCCGGACCCGGCTCTCCAGTATCTTGTTCAACCCGTTTATGAAATCACCGCTCATATTTGTAGTACATGAGAATGCCGTAAACGATGTGAAGGACCCCGAAGCCGAATGCCCAGAACAGCAGGCCGTATCCTATATATAAGGAAGCGATGAGCCCGAGCGCAACCTGGGATATACCAAGAAAATAAATATCGCGGAACGTATATTTGCTCGCGTTGAGCAGGGCAAGCCCGTAAAAGATGAGCGTAACGGGGGCAATCAGTCCAACGATGCCGTGATTCAGCAGGATCAGGCAAAAGAAGCCCCCGGCCATCAAGGGGATCAGCAAGCTGATCACAAGCCGCCTGGCCGTGCGGTCCCAAACGGCCAGTCCCTGCTTCTTCGCTTTCCTGCGGGTAAAGAAGAACCCTGCAACGAGCGAAAGCAGGAGCACCGAGATGCCGTCCGCAAAAAAGAACGTGTAGAAATCGCGGCTCATCTCCCCGTTCTCATCCACCGAATAGCCGATATAGGTTTGATCGGTAAGACCCATGCCAAAGTGCCGGTAGGCTGCAAGCGCCCCTGCCAGCGCAAAGAGCCCCGCGCACACGCCCGAGAGGCCGCTGAGCGAAATGAAACGCGAGGACCGCTCCATCATGGTGCGGATCTCCCGGATGTCGTTGAGGTGTTCGTTCATTTTTTTCTGTTTTAAAAAGTACTTTGTAATGCAAAGTAAATGCAAAAAACCGAAACGGCCAAACTTATTTTTGTTAAAGATTGTTAACGGGGTCAGGAAACACGCATGCCCATCACCAGGATGTCATCGATCTGCTCGAGACTTCCCTTCCAGCCCTCGATGGAGGAATCGAGGATGCTGCGCTGCTCAGGCATGGGTTTTTTGTGAATGGAAGTAATTAGTTCCTTCATAGGCCTGTACTTGAACTTCTTCCCGTTCGGGCCACCGAACTGGTCGGCATATCCATCGGAGAAGATGTAAATGCAGTCTCCTTTGTCGAGCCTGACCGTGTGGTTCGTATACGTATCCACCACCCCATCGGTGTTCACCCCGATCGGTGATTTATCCGCCCTGACCTCCACCAGCTCGCCCGTAGCGCTTTTCACCATCCACAGGTTGTTCTTCACGCCCGCATATTGCAGCTCGTTCGTTGAGAAATTGACCGAGCAAAGGGCCAGGTCCATGCCGTCCTTGACGGCATCCGCTTCCGTGGACTGGCGCAGCATCAGGTTCACCCCGTAATCGAGGTGCTGCAGGATATCGGCTGGCTTCGTGAGCCCTTTCTCCACCGCCTGCGAGATCAGGTTAAAGCCCAGCACGCTCATCATGGCACCTGGAACACCGTGTCCCGTGCAATCCACCGCTGCAAAGAGCACGATGTCGCTGCCATTCTCCTTTGTTTTTTCCACCCAGTAAAAGTCACCGCTCACGATATCCTTCGCTTTGTAGAGCACGAAGCTGTCCGGCAGGTACTTCTTCACCATCCATTCCGGGGGCAGGATGGAGTTCTGGATGCGCTTGGCATAGTTGATGCTGTCCGTGATCTCCTTCTTCTGCCGCGTGATCTGCACGTTCCATTGCGTGAGGAGGTCGTTGGCTTTCCGCTTGAGCTTCAAACTGCGCAGCACGTAAAAGATAAGGGTTAGCGCCAGCACAAGCCCCACAGCCGAGAACCAGATGATGATCTGCTGGCGCTTGTTCTGCTGCACCTGCCGTTCCTGCTCCGCTTTTACGATCGCATCCTTCTTTTCTTCCTCCAGCCTGCGTATCTTTTCATCCTTCTCGGCCTGGTACTGGAACTGCATCCGCGCAACCTTCGAAGATATCTCTGCATTGGAAATGCTGTCCTTATAAAGCAGGTACAGCTTGTGGTCCTCGAGGGCCTGCCGGAAATTCCCTTTCGCGCTGTCCAGCTTGGCCAACCCGAAGAAGATCTCCTTCACCCCATCGCGGTAGCCGGCTTCGCGACAGATCCCCAGGCTCTTGTTCAGGTATTCCTCCGCCTCCGGAAGGTTCTTCATCTTGATATCGAGCTCGCCCAGGTTGATGTAAGAGATCGCCATACCCAGCTTATACCCGATCGTTTTCTTGATGTTCAGCGATTCGAGATAGCTCTTCTTTGCCTCTGAAAGATTTCCCATCTTGTTGTACAGCTCCCCCAGGTTGTTGTAGGCATACGCGATCCCGCGCTTCATGCCAAGCTCTTTGTACATCTTCAGCGCCATCAGGCAGCTCTCAATGGCCTTAGGGTTATCGTCCAGGTCGTCATAGATCACCCCCAGGTTGTTGTAGGAATCGGCAATACCTTTTTTATCGTTCGCTTCCTGCCTGAACTTCAAAGCGGCCTGGTGGCTTTTCAGTGCCTCGTGCAGATTGTTCATGGCCTTGTGGATCACACCCAGGTTGTTGTAGGATATCGCCAGATCGGCCGGCTTGCCCAACCGGTCACGTATCGATAATGCTTTCAGGTTATCCTTCAACGCTTCCGGGTAATTTCCCTGGCCGATGTACGCGTTGCCGAGCGTGGTGTACAGTTCTGCCATTTTGATGCTGACCTGCATCGAGTCTGCCTTCTCCTTTATCCGCGCGGATACGCGCAGGCCCTCGTTCGCAAAGCGAATGGCCTGTTCATATTCGTCCGTATGGTCGTACTGCCTGCTCAGCTCCGCAAGCGTGTTCAGCCGCTGCATATCCTGCCCGGTTGCCTTCAGCACGTTTTGCAGGGAGTCGATGACCGCATGCTGGGAATACGAGCAAACGGTGGCAAGCAATCCGAAGGAAAAGGAAATGGGCCGGTGCAGTTTCATAAAAAATTTCCTAGTAAAAGTAGGAAAATTCATTCTTGCCAAGTAAGGATTTCTTAACTTAGCAAAAGGATGAAACACCTGTGGATCATATTGTTTTTTTCCTGCGCAAGAATGGCATTTGGTCAGGCCTGCGAGGTGAAGAACGAGGCCTTTACCTATGGCGAAGTGACCTCGTACAAGGTGTACTACAACTGGGGATTCATCTGGGTGAGCGCGGGCGAGGTCACCTTCAAGGTCGACACGGGCCATTGCCTCGGGAAAAAGGCCCTGCACCTCAGCGGTGACGGAATTTCGTATGAGAAATACGACTGGGTGCTAAAGGTGCGCGACCGGTTCGATTCGTGGACAGATACCTCTTCCCTGAAGCCTTACCATTACATCCGCAACACGCAGGAGGGCAGCCGCAGGTACTACAACGATTGCTATTTCGACTTCCGAAAACAGCATGCCTACTGCATTACCAAAGAGCCGCAAAAACCGCCCACGCTTGATACGGTGCGCATACAGCTTTGCACATTCGACCCTATGACGATGATCTATTATGCGCGCACCATCGACTTTTCAAAATACAAAGTGAACGATACCATTCCCATCTCGCTGTTCCTCGACAACCAGGTCTATCATCAATACATCCGCTACGTGGGCCGGGAGATATTCGAGGCGGAAGGTTTTGGAAAGTTCTATTGCATCAAGTTCCGCCCGCTGCTCATCGAAGGCACGATCTTCAAAGGTGGCGAAGGCATGACCGTTTGGGTGACCGATGACAAGAACCACCTGCCCGTGTACGTGGAGACTCCCATCCTGGTCGGGAAGATAAAAGTATACCTGCGCAGCTACTCCGGAATGAAAAACCCGCTGTCCTCCAGGATCAAATAGTTGCCCGGCAAGCCCAAGCACGGAGATTTATTAAGTTTGCGTAATGGAAAAATTCGACATCTGCATCATCGGTGGCGGACCCTCGGGATACGCAGCGGCCATGCGCGCCATTGATTTCGGAAAAACGGTTTGCCTCGTGGAGAAGGACAAGGTGGGCGGTGCAGGATTGTACAACGGTGCACTTTCGTCCAAGAGCATGTGGGAGTATTCGATGAAGTATTTCACCGTACGGAACGAGATGAAGGAGACACCCGAGTCGATGAACATTTCCTACGAAGATGTGATGAAAGCCGTGAACGGGGCCGTGTTCGACCGCAAGTTCCAGCTGGCGTGCCACATCAAGCTGCTGCAAAGCATCACCGAAAAAAAGCTGTTCACGTATGAGCGCGGTACCGGAAAATTTCTGAACAGCCACGAGATCGAGATCACCAAAGGGGAGAAGCGGAAAGTGATCTATGCGGAGAATATCATCCTCGCCACCGGCAGCCGCCCGCGCAAGCTGCCCGCCATTCCCATCGATGAAAAGATAATCGTGACCAGCGATGGCATGAGCTCGTTCGTTGATTTCCCGAAAAGCCTTGTCATTGTGGGTGCCGGGGTGATCGGCTGCGAGTTCGCAACCATCTTCTCCAACCTGGGCCGCACGCGCGTGTTCCTGATCGACAAGGCCGACCGCATCCTGCCGTTCGAGGACAAGGATATATCGGACACCGTGACCTACAACCTCGAAAAGAACGGGGCGGTGATCCACAAGAACTCCTCACTATCAAGAATGGAGATCCGGGACGGGCAGGTGGAATACGAGCTGTTATATAAGGACGGAAAAAAAGAAGTGCTGCACGTGGAAAAAGCGCTCATCTCGGTCGGCCGCATCCCCAATACGGACAAAATAGGGCTGGATATGGCTGGTGTGAAAGTGGACGAACGCGGGTACATCGAGGAGGAGGATACACAAACCTCGGTGCCGAACATCTACGCGGTAGGGGACATCACTGCCAACATCGCCCTGGTGAACGTGGGCGAGCTGGAAGGGCGGCTGGCCGTGGAAAAGATCTGTGAGAACGCGAACAAGAAACTGGTGTACGATAATCTTTCCTCCATCATGTTCCTGAACCCCGAGGTGGCGGCTGTGGGCATGAACGAGCAGCAGGCACGGGAGAAAAAACTTGACTTCCGCGTGGTGAAGATCGACTACTCGTGCATTGCGCGTGCGATCGCGATGCGGAAGACGCAGGGATTCTTCAAGATCATCGTAACAGACGATAACGAAATGAAGATACTGGGCATGCGCGCGGTGGGCGAGCACGCCAGCAGCGCCATCCAGGCGGTTGCCCTGCTCATCAGCATGAACAGGGGCATTGCCGAGCTGGCCGACCTGATCCATCCGCACCCGAGCATTATCGAGGGCATACAGGAGTGCGTGCGCATGCTGCTGGGAAAATCCATCTTCAAGTCTTCCGTATTCAAGGATAAGCTGAAATGTTATCGCGTTGTGAATGGGGAGACCATCCAGATGGAAAGATTGTGATCTGGGAAATACGAAAACATACGAACTTACGAAAAGTGTTTGTCTCCCTTTCGTGCCTTTCGTAGAGTTTCGTATTTCGTAGATATAATATTTTGCTTTCTTTCGCGTTACCCAAATCGCCTAACTTTATCCTGATGAAAAAACTTTCCCCTGTTTTATTTACCATCCTGTTACTTTTTCTTTCTACCTGTAAAAAGGATGTTCCTGTTGAAACGCATCTTACCATCACCGCCTGGATCCAGAACCTGCAGAATCCCTGGGGCATGCAGTTCCTGCCGAATGGTGATTTTCTTTTTTGCGAGCGGCCGGGGCAGGTCAACCTGCTAAAGAAAGGAGCGGCCAACTACAGCCTCATCATGTTCCGGCAGGTGCTTACGTCTGAGGGCGGACTGCTCGGCCTTGCTATCGACCCGCAATACGGCTCCAATCATTATGTCTACATCTACGAAACGGTTTCGGGCGGGAACCGGGTCGTGCGTCTCAAGCTGGAAGATGACCTGCTTACGCAGGATGCCATCCTGCTCGACAGCATTCCCAAGGCCAACAACCACGATGGCGGTGCGCTTCGCTTCGGGCCCGATGGATATTTGTATGCCGGCACGGGAGATGCGCTGGTGCCTGCATCGGCACAGGACACTTTTTCGCTTGCAGGCAAGATACTGCGCATGGACCGGAACGGGGCGCCTGCTGCAGGCAACCCGTTCAACAACTACGTATGGACGCTCGGCCACCGCAACGTGCAGGGATTCGACTGGAACGGACAGGGGCGGATGTTCGCTACGGAGCACGGACCAACGGGCGAGTTCGGCTGGTATGCCCACGATGAGGTGAACCTGATCGTGGCGGGAAGGAATTACGGCTGGCCGCTGGCCATCTGTCCGAACGAAACCGATTCATCCAAAACACCTCCCATGTATTGCTCGGGCAACGACACCTGGGCCCCATCGGGCTGCACCTTCATAAAAGGAAGCGAATGGGGAAGCTGGGAAGGGAATTTTATACTGGGCGCGCTTAAGGGCGAACGGCTCATCCGTTTTGTTCCAAACGCATCGGGTGATGCCATTGTTGCCAAGTACGACACGCTGAACGGGCAGTTCATGCGCCTGCGCAACATCATCCAGGCCCCCGATGGTGCGCTTATCTTCTCTTCATCCAATATCGGCCCGCCCATTACCACTCCCTTGGTTGGGGACGATAAAATCTATAGAATGGAATGGAGATAGATGCAGTAGGCAGTGGCAGTAAGCAGTAGCAGCATCAGTAAAAAACAGTAAGCATAAAAGGTTATTGCATGATCAGTTTGCCGGAGGCCGAAACACCGCCAGGCGAGAATACCTTAAATATATAGATACCGGATGCGAAACTTCCTCTATGTATTACGAATGATTCCGTATTACGAGTAACGGAAGGTGTGATATTATTTCCTTGCAAATCATAAAGGTTGAAGTTTATATCATCCATTCGCAATTTGCCCAAATTCGTAATTCGTAGAGTAGCTTCTTCATGCATGGGGTTGGGATAGACGGAAACTGAAACCTTTTTTTGTATATCCTCTACCCCACTTGTATTGGGGTCGAATTCCCAAAGATCATCCCACCCTTGCATTCCAAATCCAATATATCCTTTTAATCCTATTGTAAAACCGACTGCATAAAATCTTGCTAACCCACCAAAACTCGTTTCTTGAGACCAGGTATTAGTATTGGGATCATACTGCCAACAATCTTTTTTAAATGTATTTGTGCTATCAATTCCAGTAGCTAAATATCCCTTCGTTCCAATTGCAAAACCAACACCAGCACATCGGGTATCAGGGAAACTTGCAACCGGAGTCCAAATATTATTTAAGAGGTCGTACTTCCAAAAATCGCTTGAAGGGCTATTAATTGTATCGTTTCCTGTTCCAACATAACCAAAATTTCCAATTGAAAATGCAACTGCAGGCCCTCTCCCACAACCTCCAAATGTGGTAATCTGTGTCCAAGTATCATTACTCGGATCATATTCCCAAAAATCGTTTTTCGCTGTATTATTCCAACCTGTTCCAACATAGGCTTTATTCCCAATGACGAAACTAGTTGCTAAACTTCGAGGACCTCCCCCAAAATTTGCTTTTTGAACCCACGAATTTGCAAATGGATCATATTCCCAAAAATCACTTAATAGTAACGAATTAATCCCATCATCCCAATAACCAGTCCCGATATATCCCTTGCCATTCACACTAAATCCAATTGCGTCCCATCGTTCTATACCACCAAAATCTGCCTTTTGTGTCCAAACATTAGTTGTTTGATCCCATTCCCAAAAATCTTTCAAAAAGGAGTTTGCCAAGCCTCTCCCTGTGCCAATATACCCTTTGTTACCTATTGAAAAACTTGCTGTCTCGTATCTACCCGCTCCAATTAAACTCGCCTTCTGCGTCCATGCGCCTTGTGAAAAGAAGTAAGTTGTTAATAGTAAAAAGTACCCTGTTAGTGCTGTTCTCATGAAACAAAAATATAGCAAAAGAATAAGCGCTTTCAACAATAATTCTTCAATTCTATACAAGTCAGAGTCCCCATGCAATTTAATTTTGTCTTTCATGTATTCGCCTCTATAGGTACAGATTCGCATTTCGTAGATGCAAATAAACAATTCATCTGCCTTATAATACAACCCATCCAAATCCGGTTTGCGATAGGAGATTTTTATTACTTTCGCTCACCTTTAAAAAGCGGATTGGCTTTGCAATTCGTAATTCGACAAATTCATAATTCATAGTAACATGAAATTATCTGTTCCAAAAGAAACCAAGGACCGCGAAAGGCGGGTGGCCCTTACGCCCGAAGTGGCAAAGGACCTGGTGAAGAAAGGATTTGAAGTGATGGTGGAGGCCGGGGCCGGTACCCTTTCTTTCTTTGACGATGCCGCTTTTTCAGCCGCGGGCGCGCAGATCGTGGATAAGAAAAAATGCTTTTCAGAGGCCGATGTGCTGTTGAGCGTGAATGCGCCCAAGCCCGAGGACATTGCGATGATGAAGAAAGAGGCTATCCTCGTGTCCTTCATGTGGGCTGCCACCAATCCTCAATTGGTTGATGCGTGCTGCAAGGCCGGTATCTCTGCATTTTCCATGGATGCAGTACCGCGCATTTCGAGAGCGCAAAAAATGGATGCGCTTTCCTCGCAGGCCAACCTGGCCGGCTACAAGAGCGTGCTGATGGCTGCCGACACCATCGGCAAGATATTGCCCATGATGACGACTGCAGCCGGAACGATCCGCCCCTCGAAGGTGGTGATCTTCGGTGCAGGCGTAGCCGGGTTACAGGCCATTGCAACGGCCAAGCGCCTGGGTGCGGTTGTGGAAGTGTCGGACATACGCCCGGAAACAAAAGAGCAGGTGCAATCGCTCGGTGGCAAGTTCATCGAAGTGAAAGGCGATGACTCCATTAAGATCGAAGGCGGTTATGTAAAAGGAGTTTCGGAAGAATTCCTCAAGCGCCAGCAAGAGCTGGTGGCCAAGCATATAAAGGAAGCCGATATCGTGATCACTACCGCTCTCATCCCGGGAAAGAAAGCACCGCTCCTGGTAACAGAAGACATGGTGAAGAACATGCGCTTCGGTTCGGTGATCGTGGACATGGCCGTAGAACAGGGCGGGAACGTGGTGGGCAGCGAGGTGAATAAAACCGTAGTGAAGCATGGTGTGACCATCATCGGGGAAAGCAACATCCCTTCCACCCTGCCCATGAACGCCAGCGACCTCTATGCCAAGAACGTTCAAACCCTGCTGCTGCACCTGGCCGATAAGGACAAATTCAAGTGGGAGATGGAGGAGGAAATTACAAAGGGTAGTTTAATTGTACATAAGGGGAACGCAGTGCATCCTTCTGTTGCGAAAGCAGTTAATGCATAGATGGTTAGGATGATTAAATGGTTAAATGATTAAAAAGTAATGATGGAGTTAGCAGAGAAAAAGTATTTACAGCTGAGTGATGTTCGGGCATATAAGATTGCATTTGATTTGAGCAATTATGTTTGGGACATTGTGATGAAATGGGATTGGTTCACGAAAAAACATTTTGGAGGGCAATATGCTGACGCTGTTGATTCCATTTCAGCAAATATTGCAGAAGGATTCGGCAGATTCGGCAAAAAAGATAAGATCAAATTTTACAGATACAGTGCCGGCTCCCTGAAAGAAAGCACGGACTGGACGGAAAAAGCAAAAGTGAGAAAGCTTCTTACGGAAGAAGAATATGATTATATCTCAGGCCAGCTTCAGCTGCTCCCAAGAGAAATTAACTACCAAATAAAACTCACCCGCGAAAAACTAACCATCTAATCATCTAACCATTTAACCATGGAATCAATCTTCAATTTTTTCACCGCGCACGAAATGATGATCTATTTCGTGGTCCTCTCCATCTTCGTGGGAGTAGAAGTGATCGGCAAAGTGCCTACCGTGCTGCACACGCCCCTGATGAGCGGGGCCAACGCCATCCACGGGGTGGTGATCGTAGGCGCCATCTTCGTGATGCTGAACGTGGACCCGGAGAATTACGTGGCCATGGCCCTCGGGTTTCTGGCGGTGTTCCTCGGCACGCTGAACGTGGTGGGCGGGTTCGTGGTAACGGATAGGATGTTGGAGATGTTCAAAAAGAAGAAATAAATGAATACAATGGTTAAATGGCTGGATGGCTATATGATTAGAAAAAGACCATTAAAGACCATAACCATATAATCATAAAATCATCTAACCATTTATACTAAATATATGAACTTTTCAATCCTTGGAATTATCTACCTGATCGGCTCGGTGACCTTTGTGATGGGACTGAAGATGATGAGCAATCCCAAGACCGCGCGCAACGGCAACCTGCTGGGAGCGTTCGGCATGACGCTGGCCATCCTCGGCACCATCGTGCTGCACGAGGGAGAAGTGAAACCCATTGTGTACATCCTCATCTTCTCCGCCATCGCCATCGGCTTCGCAGTGGGCTGGATGACCGCCAAGAAGGTGAAGATGACCGCCATGCCCGAGCTGGTTTCACTGTTCAATGGCATGGGCGGTGCCTGCGCGGCCCTGATCTCGCTGATCGAATACAACCACATTGCACACGTGTTCAAAGAAAACCCCCTTGCCGGGGCCCTGCTTTCGCTCGACCACAGCGCTTTTACCGGGACCATGATCGCCATCGTTGCAGGTCTGGTCATCGGTTCTGTTTCTTTCTCAGGAAGCATCATCGCTTTCCTGAAGCTGAACGGCACCATGGCCAAGCCGATCCGTCTTCCTTCTTACAACATCATCAATACTATCCTGATGATCGGTGTGCTGGCCTTTGGCGGGTACATGGTTTACAGCGGTGGAAGCATCATGATGGGCTATCTGCTCTTTTTATCCGCGCTCATTTACGGGATCCTGTTCGTGATCCCGATCGGTGGTGCCGACATGCCGGTGGTGATCTCGCTGCTCAACTCTTTTACGGGGATGGCAGCCGGCTTCGGAGGATTTTTGTATGACAACAAGATCATGCTTACGGGCGGTATCCTCGTTGGATCGGCCGGTACGCTGCTCACCATCCTGATGTGCAAGGCCATGAACCGCTCGCTGGCCAATGTGATCTTCGGTGCGTTTGGCGAGGGCAGCAAGGCTGCGGCTGCGGGCGGTGGCACAACCACGGGCGGAACGATCAAGGAAGCATCGGTGACGGACGTGGCCGTGATGATGAACTACTCGAAGAAGGTGGTGATTGTACCCGGGTATGGATTGGCGGTGGCGCAGGCCCAGCACGTGATCCACGAGCTGGAGCTTTTACTGGAAGAGCGCGGTGTTGAAGTGAAATATGCCATTCACCCCGTGGCGGGCCGCATGCCCGGTCACATGAACGTGCTGCTGGCCGAGTCGAACGTGGACTATGCCAAGCTGGTGGAGATGGACGACATCAACCCCGAGTTCGAACAGACCGATGTGGTGCTGATCGTGGGCGCCAACGATGTGGTGAACCCGGCCGCCAAGACGAACCCGGCCTCTCCCATTTATGGCATGCCTATCCTGGAAGTGGACAGGGCCAAGAACATTATCATCAACAAGCGTTCGATGAGCGCGGGCTACGCGGGCATCGACAACGAACTTTTCTATAATCCGAAATCGAGCATGTTCTTCGGTGATGCCAAGAAAGCATTGACTGGGCTGGTGGCGGAATTAAAAACGATGTAGGTTGTACGAATAACGAATCGCGCCTTTGGCGTGACGAATATTCGAATTACCAATACTTTGCGCTTCCCGCAATTGAAGTAAGATCCGAATTCCTTGTTAATAGTTGGCAGGTAACTGAACTGTAAAAGGCGGGACTGATATTAATTAAGGGGCATTCGCATATTCGTACGTTTCGCTATTCGTACATCAATCGTATCTCTCCTTGATAATATGCTGGATCTCGTAGTGGTCGTTCTCTTCGATCAGGTTCAGCAGGTTCTCCTTGTCCTCGGTATCCAGCGAATCATCCTTGGGTTTGTTGAGCGGTAAAAGAAACCCGCTAAGGCGGTACCTGGCCTTTAAGAATGCAGTGAATGATAATTCGTCAACGGCTGGGTTAAACATTTGCCTTGAAAATTTACCCTTTTGACGACAGATACGATGAAAGGTTACAAAGCGGATCGAAATGTTCTGCACAAGATCTGAACAACAATGCTGCGCAGGGTTTTGAGTCTACCTTTCCTTAGGAAAAAGAAAGGACAGATCTAAAAGGTTGTTATCGGGCTGACAGAGAAACGGTTCTCACCCGTGCCGGAAGCTTAATGCAATACAGGAGATGAAGAATATGATTCAGCTCATCGCGTGTAAAATCACCTTTCACCTGGGACGCACCCGTGGAGATCACGCCCTGGATCGCTGGTGCGCAAAGCACTTTCCCATCGAATGTAATGGCAATACAGTGATGAAGGCTCTCGCGGGTCATTTCTTCCCACTTGTTCGCACCGAATTTGTTCATATTGACCGAGATCACCGGCTTGCTCATGAACTCAGAGTTCTCCACTTGCGCGGCTCCGATGTCGTTTGCAGTGATGAAAGCTTCTTTGCCCTTCGAGCGGATGGCGTGAAGTTCGTAAGCAGGCTCGGGAAGATAGCGGCCGGGCTTCCGGCTCCAAAGGAACCGGATCCCCAACGGGAAAAAAGCCGTTCCTTTCTGCAGGTATTCGTTCACCAAAGCCGTGTCCGTTGCCTTTGCATAACCTATGCACGAGGTCTGCTGGCGCGGGCTGTTGAACTCATCCACATTGGGAATGATGAGCGGGAAAAGCACGGAGCCGGGACCGGGCTCGCGTACCACGGTATCGCTGACAAGCAGGCTGTCGAGATGTGATTGCGGCTTATGAGAAGGAGCCGGAGCTTTCGGTGCCGCTTTGGGCTTATTTTCAATCAGCCACTTGTCAAGGTCAACAAAGCCCTGCGCAATCTCGCTGAAATCATATGTTTCATAATATCCAATCCCTTCCCCGGGAAAGGAAACTATGTTCTTGAGCTGCTCAAGGCTGGCACTGTCGGAACCTATGTCTTTGACCGTAAAGCGGAACTTCTTTCCGGAAAAACCCTCAGCGCGGATCAGCTCTTCTTTAATATGCAGGCATCGTTTCACCCGCTGCACCAGCATTTCCCCCGTACTTTGTATCGCATTCGCAGGCAGCGAATCGGGCCCCATCTCCGCTTCTACCGTAACATCCGATCTTTTTTCAAAAAATCCGCATGAACCCAGGCAGACCGGCACATAACCCAGCAGGAAGATGAACGCCTTTTTCATAGAACAAATGTATAAAAAGCGCCACAAAGGCATTGACGGGTCGTGAAGAATAAATCGTACTTTCGTTTTTCTAATTTTATAACAATGACCATCAAAACATTTTCAGCCATTGCAGCAGCAGCCATCCTGGTCGCCTCATGCGGAGGAGAAAAGAAGACCAGCGAACCGAAAGGCAACGGGGGCATTGACATTGTCAACTTCGATACCACGGTGAGACCCGGTGACGATTTTTTTAAATACGTGAACGGGAACTGGGTGAAGAACAATCCCATTCCCTCCACCGAAAAGGCCTGGGGCAGCTTCAGCATACTGGATGAGACCACCCATAAGAACCTGCGCAGCATACTGGATGAGGCCGCTGCAGACAAGAACCTGCAGAAAGGCACCAACAAGCAAAAGATCGGTGACTTTTACGCCACAGCCATGGATTCGGTAAAGCTGAACAAGGATGGGGCCTCGCCCTTGAAAGATGAACTGGACAGGATCGCTTCGCTCAAGAGCACTTCGGACCTGGTGAACGAGATCGCGCACCTGCAGACCATGGGCCTGGCCCCGTCCTTTGCCTGGGTGGTGGAGCAGGACATGAAGAAGAGCGATGAGATGCTGGCCAACGTGTACCAGGCCGGCATGACCCTGCCCGATAAGGATTATTACTTCCGAAAAGATCCCGAAGGACAAAAGATACTGGAAGCTTTCCAAGGGCACGTGCAGAAAATGTTCGAGCGGCTCGGAGAAAGAACCGGCCAGGCAGCCGATGATGCGAAGACGGTGCTCGATTTCGAGACGCGCCTGGCAAGCAAGGCCCTGAACGCGGTGGAGCAGCGCGACATCGAAAAGCTGTACCATAAGATGAGCGCGGAAGAGATCCAGAAATCCTATCCAAACATCGGCTGGAGCGATTACTTCAAGACCATCGATGTGTCGCCAGAATTGGTGAAGAGCATGAACATTGCCATGCCCGATTACCTGAAGAACGTGAACGACATGCTGAAGAGCGTTCCGCTCGATAACTGGAAGACCTACCTGCGCTGGCAGCTGGTACACGAATCGGCCGACTACCTGAGCGATGACCTTGTGAACGAGAACTTTAATTTTTACGGCAAGACGCTCAACGGAATTCCCGCGCTCAAGCCCCGCTGGAAGCGCGCGCTGGCCACGGTTGACGGCCTGATGGGCGAAGCGCTCGGCCAGGTGTACGTGGAAAAATACTTTTCTGCCGAATCCAAGCGCAGGGTGAACGAGATGGTGGACAACCTCATGAAAGCCTACCGCGAGCGCATTGCCACCCGCACCTGGATGAACGACAGCACCAAGAAGCACGCCTACGAAAAGCTCGACCTGGTGATGCGCAAGCTGGCGTACCCGGATAAATGGAGGGATTACTCAGCACTCGACATCACCCGCGATTCGTACGTGATGAACGTGCTGCACGCTTCGCAGTTCGGTTTTAACCGCAACAAGAACAAGCTGGGCAAGCCGGTGGACCGCACCGAATGGGGCATGAGCCCGCCCACCATCAACGCCTACTACAACCCGGCCATGAACGAGATCGTATTCCCGGCCGGCATCATGCAGCCGCCCTTCTTCAACCCCGATGCCGATGACGCGGTGAACTACGGGGGCATGGGCGCGGTGATCGGCCACGAGCTCACGCACGGGTTTGACGACCAGGGCTGCCTGTTCGATGCAAAAGGCAACATGAAGAACTGGTGGACAGCCGAAGACAAGAAGAACTTCGACAGTAAGAAGCAGATGGTGGTGAAGCAGTTCGATTCGTTCACCGCCATCGATACCTGCCACGTGAAGGGCCAGCTTACCCTGGGTGAGAACATTGCCGACCTAGGCGGGCTCACCATTGCGTACCACGCCTACCTGAAATCGCTGGAAGGGAAGGACAAGCCCGGCAGGATACTGGGCTTTACGCCCGAGCAGCGCGTGTTCATCGGGTGGGCGCAGGTGTGGCGCGTGCACTACCGCGAAGAAGCGCTTAAGTTCATGCTCAACACCAACCCGCACAGCCCCGGCATGTTCCGCGTGAACGGGCCCGTGAGCAACATGAAGGCATTTTACGAGGCCTGGGGCCTGAAGCAGGGCGACAAGCTCTGGAAGCCGGACAGCGAACGCGCGGAGATCTGGTGAGCTGGTTTTCTGCTGAACGGGATGCCAAGAGCAGTTGCCCGCTTTTTTATTTATATTTGTTCTATGAAGAAAACGTTGTTCACTTTCCCCATCCTGTTTGCCTGCGTATCCCAAGCTCAAACCACCAACCCCGCTCCCTATTGTAATTCCACTTACGGCCTGCCCGGCTCAACACCCGTAATCAGCATCGTGAACCTTGCATCGCTGAGCAATTCAACCGCGCACTGTGCCGCGCCCGGCTACATATATTACAACAACCTGGGCGCAACTTCCATCGCGCAAAGCAGCATGCAGACCATAAAGGTGACGCTGGCCAACTACGACAACGAAACGGCCGTTAAGGGCTGGATCGATTTCAATGCGAACAACGTGTTCGAGCCTTCGGAAAAAATAATCGTGGTGAACCAGGGCTCGGTGGGCTTCGGGCCCACCATTGTGAAGCAGGCTAACTTCACCGTGCCGGCCAATGCAGCCACCGGCATCACCCGCATGCGCATTTCCGTGGGCTGGCATTTTGCGGATAACAACCAGAATATCTTTAAGCTCGACAGCTGCCATACGGCCGCGGCCAACGAGTATTCGGCAGGGGAAACAGAAGATTACGACATCAGCATCACGCTGGCCTCGGGAGTGGAAAGCGTCACCGATGGCCCGCCCACTTTCTTTCCTGATCCCGCTGCCGACAAGATCTTTTTTTCCGTTCCCGTAAAGGACGTGAGCATTTACAATTACTGCGGGGTTAAGCTCCGCGAATATGCATCCGAAAAAACCTCGGTGGATGTAGCGGAGCTGGCCAGCGGGGTTTATTTTATTGCTGCGCGGTATAAAAACACTTTATTTTTCAGGAAATTCATTAAACAGTAAGAAGACTGCCGGTGCGCTGTGGCTTAATTTTTGTTATTTGTGAGCCAACCAACCGCCTGCAAATGAAAAAGAGCCTTACTGTTTTATTCCTTTCTCTTTCATTTATTCTGTCGCTCAGCGCCCGCGAAAAAGTGCTGGAGCTTACCAATAGCCAAACGGGTGATGCGAAGGTGTTCAAGCACGGCTCGTTCCTCGTCTTCCGCATGGCGGGCGACAGCACCGTGCATGCGGGCTTCCTGAAACATATCGAAGACTCCACGCTCGTGATCTACGAACCGCGCTGCATTACACGCGTGCTGGTTTCCGAATTTCATGTGCTGGCGGGCAGTGCCCGCGAAGAACTGCTGGCCGGCAACGTGCTGGGCTCGCTGGGTGACGCATTTGCTGTTTCAGGAAAAGGCTGCCTCGAAGCGGGCTCAGCCGCGGTGCTCACCGGCAACTATTACCTGTTCCTGGTGGGACTGCCGGTGCTGGCCGGAGGCGTGGGCCTCTGGGCATCGGGGCATGCGTTCCGATTCTTTTCTGCTCCGTTCGCGCGCATCATGAAGCCGCATCCGCTGAACGGCTACGATTCCGCACTGATCGACCGCCACCAGGCAAAAACCACCTGCCCGGAAAAATCGTCCTCCAACCCGGATGAAATATATGGAGGGTAATCTATAACTTCCTTTTCAAGATTTAAACTCTACTCAAAATGGGCAGGGGTCATGTTGAGCCTGTCGAAACATGTGCGATGGCCTTCGCTCAACCCTTCGACAAGCTCAGGGTGACCATCCATTGTTTATGTATCTTTTTCATCTTTGCTGCATTAGGATTCTGCATCTTTGCCTGACCGATTTGAATCACCCTCACCACAAGACGCAAGAAGAGCTCCGGCAGGAACTGCTCCAGATCGAAGAGGCGAAGCAGAACCTCGCCCGGTTCAGCGTGCTGTACGAAAAATACTTCCGGTCCATATTTGTGTTCGTCTATCACCGCACCCAGCAGGAAGAGCTAACGGCCGACATCACCCAGGTGGTGTTCATGAAGGCCATTGCCAATCTCCAGCGCTACACGTTCAAAGGCGTTCCGTTCTCCTCGTGGCTGTTCAGCATTGCCGTGAACGAGGTAAATATGTATTTTAGAAAGACCAAGCGCGAGCGGGCCGTGAGCCTGCAGCACGAGGACCTCGGCAGGATCATCGAAGAGATGGATGACGGGGATTCGCAGGAAAAAGAAAAGCTGCTGCTGAAGGCGATGGAAAAGCTGAAAGAGGATGAGGTGGAGATCATCCAGCTCCGCTTCTTCGAAAAAAGAAGCTTTGCCGAGGTGGGCGAGATACTCGGCATCACGGAGAACAATGCCAAGGTGCGCACCTACCGCGTGCTGGATAAACTGAAAGTATTCATGAGCCCTAAAAAATAATGAGCAAATACAAGTTCCATATCGACCCTAAAGAGCCCAGCGAGGAGCAGGTGAACAGGCACAAGGATTTTTCGAAGCTTGTTTACAGCTATCAGAAAATGACCAGGCCGCTGTACAAAAAACCCTTATATAAGAATAAGCGGGCCTTTCTTGTTTTGCTGCTCATCCTGCTGCTGGTTTACCTCGCTATTGAATTTGCTGAGCATGAAAGGAGTGGCCAGGATAAACAACCCAAAAACAACAAGGAACAGGTTCGGCCAGAAAAATAAAGAGCCAGGACTTTCCACATTTTTAATTCGTAATATTCGTTTTTTTTCGTAATTCGTAACAGGAGAACGGGAAGGACAAGAAGGAACAGGTTCAACTGGCAAATTAAACTGAAAGAGGATCTTTGCCTTTTTTAATTCGTAATTCGTAACCGTATCTTTGCACGGATTTTGCGTTATTGGACCGCCTGCATATATAATAAGGAACAACCATGAAAAAACCGATCGTCATTGCCATCCTGCTTAGCGGCACTTGCGTGCTGAATGCACAACAACCGCTCAAAGCCACCAAGACCGAAGCGCTGCTTACGGTGCGCGTAGAGAATGAAAAGCACATCGCCCAGGAAGGCGAACGGGTGACCATGATCAGCCCGAAAACCAATAAGGAATATTCGGGAGTTACCAATGCGCAGGGCAGCTTCGATGTCCTGATCCCCAAGGGGGAGACCTACCGGGTAAAGTACCGCAACTTCGGGCAGGACGAAGATTATGCCAAGCTGCCGATCCCGCTGGCGAAGGACACCGAGCTTACGTTCGAGTTCACCATTATTTATACCATGCCTAAAGTGTATACGCTCCGCAATACCTATTTCGACACCGGGAAATCGACCATCCGCCCGGAGTCGTACAAGGAGCTGAACAACCTGGCCGAGTTCATGCTCACGAAAAAATCGCTGGTGATCGAGATCGCAGGGCACACGGATAACGTGGGCAAGCCGGGCGACAACCAGGTGCTGAGCGAGAGCCGGGCGAAGAGCGTAAAGACCTACTTGATCAGTAAGGGCATCGCACCCGAGCGTGTTCAGTCCAAGGGCTATGGCGATACGCAGCCGGTGGCTTCCAACGCCAGCGAAGAGGGGAAACAGCAGAACCGCAGGACCGAAGTGCGGATCATCAAGGAATGAATTTGTAGCCCACGCTCCTTACGGAGAAAAAATGCCTGGGCTCCTTCGGATCTTCCTCAAAGTTTTTCCGGAAAGCAAGTATGTAGTTGTCGATGGTGCGCGTGGAAGGGAATACATCGTAACCCCACACGGCCTGCAGGATCTCTTCGCGCGAAATCACTTCGTTCTTCCGCTCTACCAGGAGCCGCAAAAGGTTCGTCTCGCGTTTGCTCAGTGAAATTTTTTTTCCTTTGAAATTCACCGCCTCGAACCGCAGGAAGTTCACTTCATTCCCGCCAAAGCGGTACACATCAACCGCTTCCTTTGAAGCGGCCGGCACACCCCTCCGGACCAGGTTCTGCACGCGCAGGATGAACTCCTCGAGGTTGAACGGTTTGGTCAGGTAATCGTCTGCTCCCAGTTTCAACCCCTTTACCTTGTCGCTGCCCGAACCTTTGGCAGTCAGAAAAAGGATGGGAACTTTTTTATTTTCAAGCCGGATGGTGCGGCAGATATCGAACCCGTCCACCTCGGGCAGCATCACATCCAGTATCACCAGGTCGAAATGAGCCTTTCGGAATTCCTTCAGCGCCTCCTTCCCGTTGCTGATGGCCGACACATCGTAACCTTCCAACTCCAGGTTCAGTGAAATGGTCCTGAGCAGGTGCTCTTCGTCCTCTACGAGTAAAACGCGGTGCGCCATTGCACAAAGTTCACAAATTTTTGTTTCTTAACTTTGCCGGATGGATAGCCAACTTTACTCCAACCTGCCCAAGGATCTGAAAGCCATTGCTGAAAAAGTAATGAATGGCAAGCGGATCTCTCCCGAAGAAGGCCTGCTGCTGTACGAAAAAGGCGAGCTGGGATTTTCAGGAGCCCTGGCGAACTCCATCCGCGAAAAGCTGCACGGCAGCAAGACCTATTTCAACCGCAACTTCCACGTGGAGCCTACGAACATCTGCGTGTTCGACTGCAAGTTCTGCTCGTACTCGCGCCTGCTGAAGCAGAAAGACGGACAATGGGAAAAGTGGGAGAACGATATTTTGGAAACAGTGAAAAGCTACACCGGCAAGCCGGTCACCGAAGTGCATATTGTAGGAGGCGTTCACCCGAAGATGACGCTGGACTATTTTGCAGGTCTTCTCAAAAAAATAAAATCCATCCGCCCGGAGCTGCATATTAAAGCTTTCACAGCTGTGGAGCTGGATTACATGATCAAGAAGGCGAAGATGAGCTACACGGATGGCTTACGTTTCCTGAAAGAGCACGGCCTGGATTCCATCCCGGGCGGGGGAGCGGAGATATTTGACGAGGAAGTCCGGAAACAGATCTGCGAGGACAAATGCACCAGCGAAGAGTGGCTCGCAATCCACGGCACCGCGCACTCGCTCGGCATTCCATCCAATGCCACCATGCTGTACGGCCACATCGAAACCTACAGCCACCGCATCGACCACATGAACCGGCTGCGTAACCTGCAGGACCGGACCAAGGGGTTCAACACATTCATCCCGCTCAAGTTCCGCAACAAGGACAACCAGATGAGTCACGTGAAAGAGACCACCACCATCGAGGACATGCGCAACTACGCCATCGCGCGGATCTTCCTGGATAATTTTCCGCACATTAAAGCCTACTGGCCCATGATCGGGCGCACGAACGCACAGCTTTCACTGGCATTCGGAGTGGATGACATTGACGGGACCATCGATGACAGCACGAAGATCTACAGCATGGCCGGTGCCGAAGAACAAACGCCCGTGCTCACCACGCAGCAGATCGTGGAGCTCATCCGGCAGGCAGGACGAACGCCCATCGAGCGGGATACGCTATATAATACGATCAACGATTTTTCGGAAAGGGAATTGGTGTAGTGATTATTCCTCCCTCCTGCTCTGCGCATAAACCCTCCACTTCTCCGCCACCGCTTTCATGTCGGCCGGCAGGTCGATCTCGAACCGGATTTTCTTTTTTGTACGCGGATGCTTGAACTCCAGCACCTTCGCATGCAGCGCCTGGCGCCCTTCGCCTAAGATCGAAAAGCAATTCTCCACGAACTGGCGGTACTTCGTAAAAGTGGTTCCCTTCAGGATCTTGTCTCCGCCATATTCCCCATCGTTGAACACGTTGTGACCGATGTGCTTCATGTGCACGCGGATCTGGTGCGTGCGGCCTGTTTCTATCTCACACTGCACCATCGTTACGTAACCGAACCGCTCCACCACGTTCCAATGGGTTACTGCAGGCTTGCCGTGCTCTCCCCCGGGATACACCCGGAAAACTTTCCTGTCCTTCAGGCTGCGGCCGATGTTTCCCTCGATGGTTCCTTTATCTTCCTTAAGATCGCCCCACACCAGCGTCCAGTAGATTTTCTCCACCTGCCGGTCGTAAAATTGTTTGGCCAGCTTCGCCATCGATCCTTCGTTCTTGGCGATCAGGATCAGGCCGGACGTGTTCTTATCGATACGATGCACCAGGCCGGGGCGGATCTCACCTCCTCCGGGGGAGGGAAGTGTATTGAAATGATAAAGCAATGCATTTACCAATGTCCCGGTGTAATTTCCATAGCCAGGATGCACCACCATGCCGGCCTTCTTGTTCACCAGCACCAGGTCTTCATCTTCATACACAATGTCGATGGGAATGTTCTGCGCAATAAGCTCGATCTCGCGCGGGGGCTGGGTGTACAGCACGGTGATCTCATCGCCCGGCTTCACCTTGTAGCTGGACTTTACCGGCTTGCCGTTCACCTGCAGGCAGTTCGCCTCGGCCGCGTACTGCAGGCGGGTGCGCGAGGCGCCTTCGATGCGGTTCATCAGGAACTTATCGATGCGCAGCAGCTCCTGTCCCTTATCGACCGTGAACCGGTGATGCTCGTACAGTTCCTGTTCTTCGTCATCCCGTGCGGGAACTTCGGGCTTTTCGCTCATCACCGCGCGATGACGATCTTTTTGGTGGCGGAATTTTTCTCGGGGTCGGTAAAGCGGGCGAAGTAGACCCCGTTCGGAAGAGCAGACACATCGAGGCGGGTCTTGCCGGTGAACCGCTGGTTCAGCAGCAAGTTCCCGACCGCATCCAGCAGGTCGACCGTGATCTCCCGCTTGCAGTTGCCGGTGCAAGCCACTTCTACATGATCGTTAGCCGGGTTAGGAAATACCTGCACGGGAAGCTGGTCCGTAATTTCTTTTGTTCCGAGAAAGCACGGGCCACTGCGAAAAATGGGCCGCATCATGATGGCCCCGCAGATGAGCGACTGGTTCCAGGTGCTGGACGTGTTGTAATAGAGATACTGGTTGGATTTGTTGTTGCGGTCCAGCCCGATATTGAGCGGATCGACCGAAAGCTGCACCCATCCCACGTAGAACGTGCCTGCGGGCAGCACCACTTTTTTAGAAAGCACGTAGGTCCTGAACGTATTCATCCCGGTGGAGTCGTAAGCCGGAGAGCCCACGTTGGTCGTATCCTGGAAGATCACGCTTCCGGGCACTCCTCCGTTGTTGTTCCATATCGTAATGTAGAACTGCCGCAGCGAAACATCGGAGCACATGGCTGCCCAGTGCATGTTCACGGCCGTAAGCGTATCGGCATAGTTCAGGTTGAACTGGTAGGCGAGTTTAGCACCGGGAAATGTGGTAACGAGTCCGTAAGCGCTCTCGGCCGTGCCGTCATCGTAAGCATAGTAGTTGCAGAATTCCTGGTGGTAATGCAACGTATCGTTCAGGCTGTCGATGTCATTGGTCGTAGTGAAATAGTGCAACACGTCATAGGAAGTAGTATCGGTCATTACCGGAACAGTATAGTTCACAGGGGCGCCCGTTATGGGAGGAGTGATAATGGAAGACACCGTATAGTAAAATGCATTCGCTGGAATATTATTTGAAGAGCTGTAAGAGGCGACAACGGTGTTGGTATTGTCCTTTATCTTATACCCGTAGTTAATGATCTTGGTGAGGTTCTCATTGTTCCGGATAAAATTGTGAAAGTTATCCGCCATGTCCGTGGTTTTGTATTGCTCCCACGGCATGGCAGAATATCTTTTTGTGAGAGGGGAGGATTTATAAACAAAAGCTACGTCTTTAAAATCCGTATCGTTCATTGTCCGGAACCGGTTGAGATAGACCATGTCGATGTTCCACTGGTCGAACATGCCGCAAATGGAGGCTTCGTTGCGGAACCGGAGCTGGAATCCTTTTTTGAACCAGGCGGTATCCGTTATCGGGATCATTACGCGGTGAAAAGAAGAATCAGGATCCATGTTGCAGAAAGGATCGAGCACTTGGGAGCCCTGCCCCTTGTACCAGATGCGTGTCCAGTTCTTCGCAGGGGTGCGGAACTCCAGGAGAATCGAATCGCCCGGGTCGGGAATATCTCCCCTGCCCTGCGACTGCCAGAAAAAGCTCAGGTAGATCGAATCAGCAGGAGTAAGTGCGGAAGTGCCCAGCGAATCGAGCCTGATCAGCTTAGAGGTGAGGGAATCGGCCCGGTACGGAAAATTTCCGTTGACCGTAAAATTATAGGGATATCCTTTTTGGTTCACTCCATCCAGCGTTGCCACGCCAATGCCGGTGGGAGCGATCGGGAAATCGGGATTGATGTACGCTGCGCTGTCGAGCCAGCTGGCAGTATCGGGATAGGCATCCAGCTTCGAGAACCCATCGAAGAACGGCAGCGTGTCGTAGGTCGTGGCCGACTGCGCGTGAATGCCCCCGTGCATTTTCGCGGAAAGGTCCTGTGTTTTTTTCATCAGGACGAAGTTCCGGCAAATGCCCGAAATTTTTTCCTGCGAAAGAAGAACAAGGGAAGAGAATGCGAATAATAAAACGGAAAAAACTTTTTTCATTGCGTTGATCTCATTCAGGTTTCTTAATCTCTTTGGTTGTGAGATACAGGTCCACACTGCTGCCCGAATTTACAAGATTTTCGGCAGAAGCGCCCGGGTTTTGCTGGTACACTTTGGCAGAAGCCGAGTCCCTGCTTGTTTTGCATCCTTCACAGATAATGGCCCCCACGCTGAGGTTGGCGCCAATGATCTCGCTGCGCGCTTCATCCAGCGTCATGCCGATAACCTTTGGCACCGGCACGTAATCCGATCCCTGGCCCTTGCCCACCACCAGGTCGATCACCGATCCTTTCGGGATGCGTGTGCCGGGTTTCACTTCCTTTCCGTTCATCAGCTGGGCCAGCACGCAGCCCGAGCAGGGGTCGGGCCGCATGTTCTTCTTCCCGATCTTAAACCCGTAGGATTCCAGCACCGAAGCGGCCTGCCGCACCGAGGCATCCACCAGGTTGGGCATGCTCACCATGGGCGGAACGTTGGTGCTGAGCGTGAGGTAGATCATCCGGTCCGGCTTCACGTTAAACCCCGATTCGGGATCCTGGTCCACCACCACACCGGGCGGCTTATCGGGATCGTAGATCGAATCCACGATCTGGAAGCGGAGATTCTTATCTTCTGCCAGGTTCTGCACCTGCGACATCTTTTTACCGGCAAAGTCCGGCACCGGGATCGCTTCCCCGTGATGGGTGTACCAGTCGAGCAGCCAGAAGCAGATCCAGAAGAACAGCAGGAGGGATGCAGCCGCAATGCCAAGGTGCTTCAGGAAGGTCCTGCTTTTAAAAAAGGCGATCCATTCCTTCATGCCACCTGCGGAATTTGTTTCTTCTGCTTAGAGCTTCTAATAGCAAACTCCAGGATCTTGTCAATGAACTCATAGGGCTTGTAATGATCGATGGCGGCCTGGTGGAAAATGCACGTGGCGGGGGTCATCCCCGGCAGCGAGTTCACCTCGATGAAGACCACCTCGGCCCGGGCCCCTTCATGCACCCGCACGAACGCATCGATCCGGCAATAGCCCCGCACATTCAGTAGTCGGGCTGCGCGCTCCAGGGTTGCCTTCACCTGGTCAGAAATTTTCTGGCGCTCGTGCGGATCGGGCGAATAGCGCGCGGGCGTGATGTTCTGCCCCTGTCCCGCCAGGAACTTCTCTTCCAGCGAAAGCACTTCGCCTTCCGACAGCGCTTCCGAGGCTTCGAAAACCTCGTATTCCAACTGTCCCTGCGGATTGAATTTTGTAACCATGCCGCCCGTGATCTCCAAAAAATGCCTGGCGCCCTTCTTCGCGATCAGCTCTTCTGCAAGAAAAACTTTTTTTACCGGGAATTCTTCCTTTGGCCTGATGTTCAAAAGCTGCGATGCCTGCGGATCGAGCTCCTCTTTTTTACGGAAGATCAGCTTTGCAAACGCTTCCAGCTCTTCAACCGTTTTTATCTTCCGGACAGCCGAAGAACAACCGTCATCCACGGGCTTGGCAATGAGCGGAATTTTAATTTTCGACCGGATGCGTTCAACCGCTTTTCCCCGTGCTGAGTGCCATTCATCTTCGGTAATCAACATGTGCTCCGCCACCAAGAAGCCGTTCTTTTTCAATAGCTCGTTGGTCTCGTACTTGTCGATGGTGATGCGCGAGCTTTCCACACCGGAGCCATTATACGGCATCCCGATCTTCTCCAGCTCGGCCTGCACCGCTCCATCCTCTCCCGGGCGGCCGTGCAGCGCGATAAAGGCCACATCGGCCATGCCGGCCAGCTCCTGATAAGAGATCTTCCTCGGCTCCACAACTGGCGTAGAATATTTTTTCGTGATGGCCGAGCTCCGCTTGATGATCCCGCTGACGACCGGGTGCACCTTGTAGTGCCCGGTCTTCTCTTTGATGTCGTCCGCGTTATCCTTCAAAAGGATCTTAACCGGTATGTGCCAGAGCTCGTGCCGGCCCGCGCTCCCGGAAAGGAAAATGGGTACGGGCCTGTACTTAGAGGAGGAAGAAAGCTTTTCGTAAACATTTCGCCCGCTTTCCACGGAAATATGACGTTCGGAAGAGTAGCCGCCAAGTATCACCGCCACTTTTATTTTTTCTGCCGTATCCTTCTGGTTCTGCTCGATCAGCTTGTCGAGCGATCCGAGCAGGTGATCGTATTTGCGGTTGTTCTTTGCCGCAAGGATGCGCTGGTTCAGCGATGTGCGGATGATGTAAGTGAGGAACTGCGAAGGGTTAAGCCCGATCTCGGCCGCCTGGTGAAAAAAGAAAGAGGAGGGCATCATGCCGCTGGTGGTGTTCGGGTCGTTCAGGAATATCTTTCCTTTTTTATTGATGAACCCATCGATGCGCGCGTACACGTCAAAGCCCAGCGTAACGAACAGGCGCTCGCACTCCTTCATGATCTTACGGATCTGCGCCTGCGGCAGGTCGATGGGCGTGATCTTGCGCGAAAGACCCGGCAAATATTTGGAGCGGTAGTCGAACAGCTCTTTCCCTTTCCGTATCTCCGTAGGCGGCAATGCGATCGGGTTGCCGTTCTCATCCTGGATCACGATGCAGGAAAATTCCTTCCCCTCGATGAACCCCTCGATCAGCACTTCGCTTTCCCCATCGAGCGATTCGAGCATCACGCTTTTATTTTCCGCTCTAAAAATATTATCGAGCGTTTCGATCAGTTTTCCGGGGTGATGCACGATGCCGCAATGCTTCCATTTCGAGTCCATGATGCTCACCGGCAAACCGATCCCTTCGCGGATATCGGCAACCGAGCGGACGTATTCCGTTTTTGACCCTGCATCCATTTTTTTCCACTCCGGTGCGGCAATCCAATGTGTGAAAAGTGCTTTTCCTACCGCCCCAAGGAACTGTTGTTCATTTTTTTCATTCATAATGGTGACCCCGATGCTGGAACCCTGGTTGGCCGGTTTGATCACCATAGGCAACCCCACAGCTTTCTTCGCTTTGGCAAAAAGTCCTTTCACCTTTCCGCTGATAAAATCATCCCGTTTCACGGTCATGAACTTCGGTGAATTGAAACCCGCATTCACCATCAGCCGTTTCTGCAGCGCCTTGTCCATACCAATGGCCGAGGGAAGTATGCCGGAGCCTGAATAGGGAATGCCGAGGTATTCGAGCAGGCCCTGTATCTTACCGTCCTCGCCATACGGTCCGTGGAGGCAAAGGAATGCGAAGTCGAAAAGCAATTTCAGATCGGCCGGCAAAATGCGCTTACCTATCCTGTTGATAAGCTTCTCCTGCTCGTCATAGGAAAGGTACCCGAGGCTTTCGGCATACACCTGGAACTCGCCCGAAGAAGGAGGGAGGAACTCAACGGGCGGGTAAAAATCGCGGATGCTGCCTTTGTACACGAACTCCCAGTTGAGCAGCACAAAATTTCCGAAGCTGTCCACGAACACCGGGATGGGCTCGAAGATGGACTTATTGAGGTTATCGTACACCGTTCTGCCGCCCGCAAACGAGATCTCGCGTTCTTTCGAAAAGCCTCCAAAAACAATCCCGATCCTGATCTTATTCATGAGGCGCAAAGATACTTTTTTTAGAGGGAACCGGCCGGAAGGGAACGCAGGTAATCAACAAGCTTTTTGACAGCTAACGCGCGGTGCGAGATTTTATTTTTTTCGTCCGGGCTCATCTCCGCAAAGGTCTTTGCATACCCATCCGGGAGGAAGATGGGGTCGTAGCCGAACCCCGAGCTTCCCCGCTTTTCGCGAAGGAGGATGCCTCGGATCTCACCCGTGAAGCTCTTCTCCTTCCCGTTCATCACCAGCGAAATGACCGTTTTGAACCGTGCCCTGCGATCTTCAATGCCCTGCATCACACGCAGCAGTTTCCTGATGTTATTTTCCGCTATGGCTTCCGGGCCGGCATAGCGTGCGCTCATCACACCGGGGTCGCCACCGAGCGCTGCTACTTCGAGCCCTGTGTCATCTGCGAAGCAATTTTTTTTGTAATTTTCCCAAATGAAAAACGCTTTTTGGGAAGCGTTACCTTCTATCGTTCCTGAAGTTTCGGGTATTTCACCCGAAAAGCCGATATCCGACAAACCCAGCAAATTAATAGACGAAGGAAGCATCTGTTTCAGCTCCTTAATCTTATTTTTGTTGGCCGTAGCAAAAACCAATTCCACAGAGCGAAAGTATATAAACTTTTATGTATCACCCTATTGACCTGATGATCATTGGCGCCCAGAAATCGGGCACCACCTCGCTGAAGAACTACCTGATGGAGCATCCAGAGGTGTGCGGGCATATACACAAGGAGTTCGTTTATTTTGAGGACGATGAAGAGTTCAATATGGGTTATTCCCGGGCCCGTAAAAAATACTTTGGAAGCGAGTCGGAGCGCACGAAAAAAAGAATCGCCAAGCATGCCACGCTTTATACCAATGAAGAAGCATTGAAACGATTAAAAGAACACAACCCGGAAGTGATCCCGGTCCTGCTGCTCCGTAATCCTGTGGAACGTACGTATTCCTCCTTTCTTATGGAATACAATTACGGTGCTGTGCGTCAGCCGTTCAGCGACATAGAAAAAATAATCAAAGGCCATCAACAGGGGGGGAACGGGTGGATGTATGATGTTTTTGTAGGGTTGAGCCTGTATAGTGATCACATCGATAAGGTCTTTCAACATTTTCCGAAAGAAAGAATACAGATCATTCTGTTTGATGATTTCACCAAGGACCCGGTCAGCATCTGCAGGGATCTATTTGAATGTTTGGGAGTATCAACAGCATTCTCCCCTGACATCTCAAAAAAACACAATCCAACAAAGAAAATAAGCTCGAGAACTTATGCCCGTGCGCTCGAAAAAATGTTGGACAACAAGAATCCCGTAAAAAGAGCGTTAAAGAAAATCATCCCGGCCGATACGGGTTATCATATTGGGGAATTCCTTCGTTCGGTGAACAGGGCGAAAACTCAGCACGCGAAAATGGACGAATCTGTAAGACAATACCTCATCAAATTTTTTAAGCCGTATAATGAAAGACTTGGGAAGATGATCGGCAAGGATCTTTCTGCCTGGGACCGCTAACATCATGTCGCTTAACCGGAACATTTTCTATAATTTTCTAACGCAGATACCTGCACTGATGCTGGGAGTGGGCTCAGGCATCTTTCTCACCCGGATCCTGGGCGCGAACGGAAGAGGCGCTTTCACGATCTTCCAGTCGGATATCGAATTGTTCACGCTGTTCCTGAGCTTCAGCCTGGGTTCAGGCCTCACCTATTTTATTTCCGTGTCGAAGATCCCGTTGGACAGGCTGATGGGCATCGGGATATTCTTCTGGTTAAGCGGGCTTTCCCTGCTGTCCGTCTTTCTCGTTGCGTTCAAGCTCTTCTCAGCAGGTTCATTCGTTTTCCCAGGTGCATACAACTCGTGGTATTACGTGCTGTACCTGGTGATCGGTTTCGGTCTGTCTTTCTTCAACGCCATCATTTCCGCGGTATTCCAAGGACGGGCTATGTTTAGGCAGGTGAATATTATTTTGCTCGTGAATGCCTCCTGCAATTTCGTGTTCTTTTGCATCGCTTTCCTGTTCTGCCGCAGCGGCATGTACAGTTTCCATCTGAAGCACGTGCTGGCAATATCCTTGGCGATCATGGTCATCAACTCCATCCTCTGGACCGTATACTACATACGGCTCATTGGCACTGGCCCTGTGCTTTCCTTTAGCATGAAAGATGACCTCAGCCCTTTGCTCCGGTTTGTAGGCATAAGCCATATATCGCATGTGATCAACTTCATGAACTACCGGCTGGACGTATGGATCGTAGAACATTTCAAAGGCATCGAGCAGCTGGGTTATTATTCGCTTGCCGCCAATGCGGCACAGATGTTCTGGCTTTTCTCCAACCCCGTGGTTACCGTGCTAACGCCATACCTGCCGGCCCAGAACGAGCAGGAGAAGAATGAAACCTTCACCCTGTTCTCCCGGCTTACCTTCACTGTTGTGCTTGCACTGATGGTGGTGGCGTTCTTCGTGGCCGGGCTGGTGCTCCCGTTCGTATACGGGCCCGATTTTGTCCACTCGGTAACGGCCTTCCGGATCCTGCTTCCCGGCATCCTGTTCTCGTGCCTTACAAAGATATTCGGGGTATACATCTATTCTACAGGCAAGATACAGTATAACCTCATTGCCACATTCATTGGCTTCGTTTTTACTGTAGCGCTCGACCTGCTGCTCATCCCGCGCATCGGTATCACGGGGGCGAGCATTGCCAGCAGCGTGTCCTATTGCGCCATTTGCATTACTGTGAGCTTTTTTCTTTTCGTTGCGCTCAAGGTGCAACCTGGAAATTATTACCTGCTGATGCCGGCCGACCTGAAAAGACTCCGGACCAAATTCAATGTTTTTATATCTTCAGCCAAATGAAAACGAAGAAACAAGTGATCGATTTTTACGACTCCTATGCAGCTTCATTAAAAAAAATGAATCACAACGAACGTCACCTTTTCCTCAATAAAAAAATGAGGGAGTATGGATTGGGCAGGCGATCCACTGTATTGGAGATCGGGTGCGGCATCGGGATGGTCACCCGGTTCATTGCCAAACGGGCAACGGATGGGAAAATAGTTGCCATGGACATCAGTCCCGGGAGTATCGAAGCTGCAAAGAAAAACCTGAAAGATCATGACAATATAGAGTTCTTTACAGGAAATGCCACCGAATTCCAATACAAAAGAATGGCTTTCGATTTTATCATTCTGTTTGATGTGCTGGAGCATATACCGGTAGAAAAACATGCACATATCTTCTCCTCCTTATCGGGATATATGAACGAAAGAACACTCTTGATGATCAATATACCCAACCCGGCTTACATCGAGCTGCTCGAAAAAAAATCACCAGAAGCTCTCCAGGTAATCGATCAGCCGCTCTATGCCGACCGGCTTCTTCAGGATGCATCCAAAAGCGACCTCCAGCTTTTTCTATTCGAAACACATGGCATCTGGATACAGGATGAATACCAGTTCATCATTTTTAAGAAAAAGAGCCCGTTTGCAGTATCCCGAATAAGGTCAAAAAAAGTTTTGAACCTGAAACGATTATTTGAGTAAGTGCCGGTAGAAGCCCCGAACTGACAAGATGAGATTTGATCATTATACGACTTTTTTTTCCAGCCGATATGACCTGGAAGTGCTGAACCAAAATGAACAGGATATTTTGGAAGGTCGCCTGAAAAATAAAAAAACAGGCCAGGTTTTCTCCATAGTAAACAGCATTCCGCGGTTCATCAGCGAAGGAAACCATTACGCATCGAACTTTGGTATTCAATGGAACAGGTTTAAGACCATACAGCTGGATAGCCATTCGGGTTTGACCCTTACCCATGATCGTTTCTGGAACAATACAAAGTGGTTGCAGGATGATATCCGGGGAAAATGGGTACTTGAAGCCGGGTCCGGTGCAGGAAGGTTTACAGAAGTATTACTGAAAGCAGGTGCTCGTGTTGTATCGTGCGACATGAGCAATGCGGTCGATGCCAACTTCGCAAACAACAATGGAAAATATTCGGGTGAGCTCTTTCTCGTGCAAACCGACATCAATGAGCTGCCCTTTGGCGATGAGGTGTTCGATTATGTTTTTTGCTATGGCGTGCTTCAGCATACGTTTGATGCAAACCTTACATACCGTTCGCTTTTCAAAAAAGTAAGGCCTGGAGGAAGAATATCCGTTGATATTTACCGGGAATACGGGAGACCGCGCTTCTGGATCCATTATAAATATTCCTGGCGCAAGATCACTACCCGGTTGTCGCCCAAGACCCTTTTGAGGATCATACAATTGTACATGCCTGTATGGCTTCCCGTTAATATCCTGCTCAGAAAAATTCCCTGGGGCCTGGGAGATCAGATCTTATACTTCATCCCGATCCCCTGTTGGAACTATTATGGCAAACTGGATCTTACCTACAGGGCCATACTCAAATGGGCGGTATTGGATACCTTCGATGCACTCGGTGCCGCATACGATAAGCCCAAAACACTCGAAGAGGTTCGGGTAATGGTCGAATCCGATGAAAATAAGTTTTCGGATATCTTCTATGGAAGCAATGGGATCGTGGCTAATGTTCAGAAACGATAAACCAATATGAGCCCAAGGTCATGTGCGGCATAGCAGGCATCATCCATCTCAATGCGGAGAAGGTCTCCGAAACCGTTCTGCAAAAAATGGCGGAGTACCTGGCACACCGCGGGCCGGATGGCAGCGGGACCTGGATCGAAGGACATGTGGGATTTGCGCACAAACGACTTTCCATCATCGATCTTTCTGATAATGCGTCACAGCCCATGGCCGATCTTACTGGAAGTGTAGTGATCACATACAACGGGGAGATCTATAATTACAAGGACCTGAAGGCCGAATTGACCCGATCCGGACAGCATTTCCGTTCGCAATCCGATACGGAAGTTATCCTGAATGGCTATCTACATTGGGGACTAAACAAACTGCTGGAGAAGCTGGACGGCATGTTCGCCTTTGTGCTCTATGACAAAAACAACAGAGCGGCCTATGCCTGCCGCGACAGGTTCGGGAAGAAGCCGCTTTATTATTTTAGTAACGGCAGGAAGTTTTCTTTCGCTTCAGACATCCGTTCGGTCTGGGCCGCTGAAAAACAGCTTACCCTCGATACCGATTCGCTGGATTACTATCTCACCGAGCTTTCGGTGCCCCAACCCTCAACGATATGGAAGGAGATCCGCCAGGTTAATCCCGCGCATTACCTCCACCTGGACCTCACAAAAGGCAAACTCTCTGAGCTAAGATACTGGGAGCTAAGCTTCAAAGAGAAAGAAGAACGTTTATCCGAACAAGAGGCGCTTGAGCAGGTTGAGAAGCTCCTCGTTGCAGCCATCACGAAGCGTATGGTGGGAGATGTGCCGGTTGGGTGTTTCCTGAGCGGGGGAGCGGATTCGGGCCTGGTCACTGCCCTACTGGCCTCTCATTCTACAAAAAGAGTAAAAACGTTTACCGTTGGTGTCGAGCAAATGAAAATGAATGAGCTGCCCCTGGCTAAAAAGCTTGCCGAACGTTACCATACCGAACATTCAGAAATACTTGTAAAGGCCAATGTAGCCGAATTGCTGCCGCAGCTCGTGGAAGAGTTCGGGGAGCCGTTTGCCGATTCCAGCTTTCTACCTGCGTATTACATCTCGAAGGAGATACGAAAACACGTGAAGGTGGCGCTCAGTGGTGATGGCGGAGACGAAATCTTTGGCGGGTATCATGAGTACCGCACGGCTTTCCTGGCCGATGAATACCTACAGCTCAAGCCAACTGCTTCTGCTACGATACTGAATAAAATGTTGCACCGGGCACGACTGTCGAAAACAAATTACGGGCATCTTAAAAAATTTACACAGCTGAGCGGGGACAGGAAGCTGTATCGTGAAATGGGATTTTCGGCCGAACAAAAGCAGAAGCTGTATCACCAGGATTTTGTACACGGGAAGTTCTCTGCTACGGCCCGCCTGGAAAAGGCCTGGCAGGAATCGGACCAGGGCACGATCACCGATACGCTTTTCAAAGCATCACTCCGCACACGTCTGCTGAACGATTACCTTTTTAAGATCGACCGGACTTCAATGATTCATGCGCTGGAGGTGCGATGCCCGTTCCTGGATCTTCAGCTCGCAGCGTTTGCAGCAAGGATACCCAACCGCATCAAGCTTAAAGATGGAACAACCAAGTTCCTGCTCAAGAAGCTGGCGGTTAAGTATATCGACAGAGGATTCTTCGGGCGGACGAAAAAAGGATTCGGTGTTCCCCTGAAGCAATGGCTGCGCGGTGAAATGAAAGGGTTTGTAAGCGAGCTTATTCTTTCAGAAAGCTTTTCCCGCAGAAAGATAGCGGATGCTCCCTACGTCAAAAAGATCTTGAACGAGCACCAAAGCGGGAAAGCCGATCATACGCACCGGATCTGGGCGCTGGTGTGCCTGGAATTGTGGTTCCAAAAATTCCTGCCATCATGAGGATCGCTTATTTTGCCAATCCCTGCTCGGTGCACGACTGCAAGTGGATCAACCATTTTGCCCGGGAAAATGACACCCGGGTGATCTGTTCTCCTCCCCGGGGAAAAAATCTTCTGTCTGAACGTGTGCCGCTTCATCCTGTATTGCCGCCTGCATTCCCATTTTTAAATATTTTTAAAAGAAAAAAGATAATCAGCGCTGTAAGCGACCTGGTTGGGAAAAATAAAGTACAGATTATTCACAGCATGTATGCGGTTCCGAATGTCTTTTGGGTCAGCTACCTGGAAAAGCCAAATCATATCATTACTACACGGGGTTCAGATATACTGGTCGATTACCAGCAGATTTTCAGCCGGGCACGCGGGCTGCGCTGGAAGATAACGTATGGTTATTTCAGGAAACTGATCCATCAAACCTTCAATGAAGCAAAATACATTACATCCACGTCTGTGCAACAGCAGGATGTGATGCGAAATTTCGTGAAGAATTATTCCAGGATGCATTTGATCCGTACAGGCGTTGATGCGGGTAACTTTCTGAAAGCCTATAATAAGGAACCGGATGATCGGCATACGGGAACAGTACTGTTCTCCCCGCGCAGCATGAAGCCGGAGTACAATATTCATTTGATCATTGAAGCATTGGAAATACTGGTGAAAAAAATGTCTTCCCCGAACACCCGGCTCGTTCTTATCAACGACAATACGGATCCCGTTTACGGCCAGCGGGTCACGGGAATGGTCCGGGAGAAGAACTTATCCGCTCATTGCAGCATATTACCGAAGCAAGACCCGGAAGGAATGGTCCGCCTTTACAGAACATCCGACATGGTGATCATGATCCCGCAATCGGACGGTACACCCGTTTCGGGCATCGAAGCCATGCTTGCGCAAAAAATACTGATCGTGGGAAATGCGAGCTACGACAGGGATATTTTCAACCCGGGGACCTGCTGGAGCCTGCGGCAGAATACAGCCGAAGAACTTGCGGAAACAGTTGCAGGAATCGTAACCACTGACGGGTCGAAGCAAGAAACGGCCTATCGCGCCCGGGAAACTGCCGTGCTTCGGGCGGATTTTAATAAAGAGATAGAGAAGGTTCAAGCGCTTTATGTATCAATGATCAATTGAGACCTGTGGAACTGAAGAACCGGAACATATTTATTATCTCGAACGAACCCTGGGGATTGTCGTGGTTCTCCAAGCACAATTATGCATACGAACTCTCGCGCATGAACCACGTGATCTTTGCCGATCCCTCACCACGCTGGTCACCGCCACACATTCTTTCCTGCAACATCCGGCTCAAAAACATATCCAACAATCTGGCAGTGCTGCAGTATAGGAATCTATTTCCTTCTTTTACCTCCTGGCTGTTCCGCCTGAACAACATCCTGGTCAGCAGGCGAATCAAAAAATTCCTGGATAAGAACGATTTTAATGACATCATTTTCTGGTCGTTCGACCCGGTGCGCCTTTCCAATCCTTCGCTCTTTGAGCCCAGAGTTTCCATTTTCCAGGTCATGGACCAGTTCAACCTCAAGTTCAGGGGAGAAAAGCAGTTGAGCCGGTTGGCAGATTTTATTTTTTGTGTATCGGGGTCATTCGTTCCTGCATACCAAGCAATGAACAGGAATGTACATGTTATCCCTCATGCCATCTCCACTGAAGAATTTATTTCGCACAACGGTTTTGTTCAGCAGGGATCTGCGTTGTACATAGGCGGTATCGATGATCGCCTGGATTTCGGACTGATCGAAAAAATGCTGGTCGCATTTCCCGATGTGCGTTTTACTTTTATCGGCAAGCAGTCGTTCGATCCGAAGAATCCGATTGCGGCCAGGATATTCCTCGACAAGCAATATCCCAACGGCCTGGTATTGGGAGAAAAACCATTCAAGGAACTGAAAGAGCATATTTCACGATCTGCTTTCTGCATCGCCCCGATGAAAAAAGACCACCCGGGAAATGCGATCTCGCACCACAAGATATTGCAGTATCTTGCCCTGGGGAAACCTGTATTTTCCACCCGGTTCAGTGAATATGAAAACATCGGTCATTTACTTTATATGGATGATGACCCCGGGCAGCTGGTACGCAGGATGGACGCGTTTCTCAATGACAAAGAAGATACAATGCTTGCTCTGAAAAGAATCGAATACGCAAAACAATTTACCTTCGAAGTGACCCTGAATGGGATCGCAGGCATTTTATCCCTGAAAAAATAAAGGCATGCATATCGTAGAAATAATTTCCAACGAATCGTCAGTGCCGTATTTCAGCTGGTTCGCGAAGGCCGCTCAGAACACGCCTGGGCTCAAACTTTCGTTCATCGCTTTGCATAAGCAGCGCCCGAAGATGCTCAATGAGATGCGCAAGGCCGGGTGGGACTGTCACTGGATATTTTATGATGACGCGAAAAGAAAAAGAGGCATGATCTCGGTTGCCATAAAACTTTATTTTTTGTTCCGAAGGATCAAGCCCGATATTGTACACACGCATTTGTTCGATGATTCCCTCCCCGCGCTGTTTGCCGCAAAGCGGGCCGGGGTGAAGGGCCGTATTATCACCAAGCAGGATACCGGTTTTCACTGGTTTTATGCACCGCGGGCAGTGCACTTTGACCGGATGAACAACCGCAATGCCACGCACATCGTAGCCGTTTCGGAAGAATGCAGGCGGTTCATTATAGAAAAGGAACAAGAGGATGTGGGTAAGATCACCCTGATCCACCACGGGATCCCTTTCGAAACGCTCACGGCCCAATCGAACGAAATAAAAAGGGAGCTCACCGCCCGCTTCGGGCTGCAGGACAAGACCGTGATCGGAACGGTGGCGCGGCTCATCGACTGGAAAGGATACCGCTATATTATAGAAGCGGCAAAGGATGTGGTGCGCAACTACCCGAACGTCCGGTTCCTGTTCATCGGTGAAGGAGATCAGAAAGAGGAGCTTCAACAACTTGCCGAACGGCATTCGCTGACCGGTCACATCATCTTTACGGGTTGGATAGACCGCGCGTACGTACCTTCACTCTACGGGATCATGGACATTTACCTGCATGCCGCATCCTATGAACCGTTCGGTTTCGTTATCGCAGAAGCTATGGCAAATGGAATACCGGTGGTGTCAGCTGCAACTGGATCCGCCCTGGATGCGATCGAGCATAAAGTAAATGGGTATCTTACTCCGCACAAGGATGCTAAAGCACTGGCGGAAGGAATTTGTTTTATGATGGAAACCGATCGGAAAAAAATCGGAGAAGCCGGGAAAAAAAAGGCGCAGGAAATGTTCTCCTTCAGCCAGATGTGGGAGAAACATCTTTTATTGTATCAGCATGTATACGATCAACTTAACGGCCGCATATGAATGAGACCGTTTTCAGGCAATGCAAACGCTGCATGATGGATAACGCGCGGCCCGGAACTGCTTTCGGGCCGGAAGGTTACTGCAACTACTGCACCGAATACATTGAGCGAACAGCTCAGCGAGCGTACAAAGGAAAAGAAAGCGATGATAGGCTGGCCCGGATAGTGGACAAAATAAAACGAGGAAGCTCAGCCAAAAAATACGATTGTATTATCGGTATCAGCGGTGGTATCGACAGCTGCTATGCCGCCTACAAGGCAAAAAAACTCGGGCTGCGTGTGCTGGCCGTACACATGGACAACGGCTGGGACTCGGACGTTTCGGTCCGGAACATCAAGTACATTGTCGACAAGCTGGGCTTCGATTACGAAAGCTACGTGCTGAACTGGGACAGCTTCCGTTATCTTCAACTGGCTTTTCTCCAGGCATCGGTGCCTGATCTTGAGAATCCCACGGACATGGCCATCATGGGCGCGCTGCACCGGGTTGCGGAAAAGTACGGAGTGAAGTATATCATCAGCGGGGGGAATTATGCCACGGAAGGATTCCTCCCAAAATTTTTCCAGTACAATGCCAAGGACTCGAAATACCTGCGCGCGGTATACAAAAAGTTCGGCCGTGATAAGCTCAGGGATTTTCCCGTATTCGGGTGGAAGCAGGAGCTGTATTTCAAATTGGTAAAAGGTATCCGCCTGGTCTATATCCTGAACTACCTGCCGTATTCGAAACAGGATGCAATTGCAACACTGGAAAAAGAATTCGGATGGAAATATTACGGGGGCAAGCATTTCGAATCCATCTACACGCGGTTCGTGCAGGGGTATATCCTTCCCGAAAAGTTCAGTGTGGACTACCGGAAGATCACCCTTTCTATGCAGGTGCTGAACAAGGAGATCTCCCGCGAGCAGGCACTGAACGAACTTTCGGCCCCACCGTATGAAGAAAAAAAGATCCGGGAAGACACTGTTTACGTGTGTAAGAAGCTCGGTATTTCAACCGAAGAATTCGGATCCATCATGAAAGCCGCTCCAAAAACTTACCTCTATTACCCGAACGATGAGCGGAAGCTGGAATTCATCTACCGGGCCTACAAACGGTTGGGCTCGGTCTTCAGCAGCTAGTCCTTTTTCAGAATATTCTCGTAGTTTTAAGGTTTATTATATGCAGATGCCCGGCAGGATCGTCATAGTCGATTTCGGGATGGGGAACCTGAACTCAGTGAGAAAAAAAATTTCAATGCTGGGCGGGTCTCCCGTTGTATCCTCGGATCCGAAGGACATCGAATGCTGCGACAAACTCATTCTTCCCGGGGTTGGCCATTTCGGTAAAGCAATGAATAATCTCAAGCAATTGGGCCTGGTGGAAGCACTGAGGGTTTATGCACTGGAAAGAAAGAAGCCCGTTTTAGGAATATGCCTTGGTATGCAGTTGTTTGCAAAAAAAAGCGAAGAGGGAAATGCTGAAGGTTTGGGTTGGGTCGATGCGGAAATAGTCCGGTTCAGGATCAGCGACACTACGCTCTTCAAGGTGCCTCACATCGGCTGGAACCGGGTAAGCATTGCGAAAGAAAGTATGCTGATGAAAGGCATTCCGCCAGCTTCCGAGTTTTATTTTGTTCACTCTTATTATTTGGTCGCAAAAGAAAAAGGAAATGTGTTGGGTGAAACCGAGTACGAATCGCGCTTTGTGTCGGCAATCGAATGTGAAAATATTTTCGGGGTGCAGTTCCATCCCGAAAAAAGCCATGATGCAGGGAAAACATTGTTAAGCAATTTCATTCAGCTCTGATATGTTCCGTCCGCGCATCATTCCCGTCCTCCTGCTTCAGAACAATGGCCTGGTAAAATCTGTGAAGTTCCGGGACCATAAATACATTGGCGATCCGATCAACGCAGTTAAGATATACAACGACCTGAAGGCGGATGAGCTGGTGTTTCTGGACATCAATGCATCGCAGGAGAATCGGCTGGCCCCATTGGATTTTGTCAAGCAGGTGGGCGAAGAGGCCAATATGCCCTTTTCCGTTGGAGGCGGGATACGAACGATCGAGCATATCCGCAGCTTGATTCGTGCCGGTGCAGAAAAAGCGATCATCAACACGCACGCGTCAGCACACCCGGACTTCGTTAAGCAGGCATCCGATTCGTTCGGTTCCTCAACCATCGTAGTGTGTATGGATGTGAAGAAGAAACTCCTGGGCGGAACCCAGACATGGACGATGAGCGGCACCCGGCCCACCGGTCATCATCCGATCGAGTTTGCGCAGCTGATGGAAAAGATGGGGGCGGGCGAGCTCATCGTACAATCGATCGAGCGGGATGGAATGATGAACGGTTATGACCTTGAACTGGTGCAGGCCGTTGCCGATTCGGTAAAAATCCCGGTCGTGGCCCTGGGCGGGGCAGGGAATCTCGCTGATATGAAGGCAGCCCATTCGTCAGCCCACGCGAACGGCCTGGCTGCGGGAAGCTTGTTTGTTTTCCAGGGTGTCAATAAAGGTGTCCTGATCAACTACCCCGAAAGGTCGAAGATAAATGCGCTGTTTCAGAGCTGACCATGCAGCAAAAAGACCTGATATCCGTGATCATTCCCGCATTCAATGCGGAGCGATACATTGCCGAAACGATGGCATCGGTGCTGGGTCAAACGTACCCCACTATTGAACTCATCGTAGTGGATGACGGATCAACGGATCAAACAGCCGGCCGGGCCAGTGAATTTGCTGCGAAAGATGCGAGGGTTGTGGTGGTGCGACAAGATAACCGCGGAGTATCGGCAGCAAGAAACAAAGGATTTGCTGTTGCAAAAGGAAAATATATTGCCTACACCGATGCCGATGATGTATGGATGCCCGACCACCTTCAGCTCCTTTATGATCGCCTTGCGACACACCCGGAACTTGGCCTTGTCCATTCCGATTACCAGGAGATCAATGCCGATTCCTCGAAACGCAATGTGCATTCAAAAGGCGGCAAAGAAGGATTTCTCCTCGATGGACTGCTTCTCGGCCACATCGAATATATTCCCGGCCCCAGCGGCATCCTGCTCCCGCGGAGTACGGTAGAAAAAACCGGTGGATTTGATGCGGAGCTTTCCAATGTGGCCGACCAGGATTTTTTTTACCGGGTGGCTGCAAGGTATGAGATCGGCAGGGTTCCCAGGGTAACATGGTATTACCGGATCCATTCGCAGAACATGCATGCAAATATAGAGCTGCTTGAAAAAGATACGCTCCTGTCCTTCGCAAAGGCAGATGCACATAAACTTTTTAAAAGCAATGGGTTCAGGCGGAAGTGCTATTCCAATATGTACCTGATGCTGGCCGGATCGTTCTGGAGAAAAAAAAAGAACGCGTCCAGGGTTTTTCAATACGTTGTTAAAAGTATATGGGTCTATCCACCCAATATCTTTATGTTTTTCAAAAAGATTTTCCTTTGAAGAACATCCTTGTTATAACATATTGGTCGTTCAGGGATCCACTTGTTCAAACCTACACATTGCCCTATGCCAAAATAATAAGGAAGAAAGCCGGAGGTAAACTGTTCCTCGTTACTTTTGAGCACCCCGCTTACAGGATGAGCCGGGAAGAGCAGACAACGAGTAAAAAACTCCTGTCGGGCGATCACATTGTGTGGGTGTGGTTTAATTACAGGAGATTAGGATTTTTGATTTTCTTTCTGCCTTTTATTCTTCTGCGGTTGGGCTCTTTGATCCTTTTTAAACGCATCACGGGCATCCACTGCTGGTGTACACCGGCCGGAACGATCGGGTACCTGCTGTCGCGCATCACCGGCAAGCCGCTGGTGCTGGATAGTTTTGAGCCGCATGCAGAGGCAATGGTAGAGAACGGAACGTGGGACCCGAACGGCAACGCGTTCAGAACCTTGTTCCGGTACGAAAAAAAGCAGGCGGGAAAAGCAGCGCATGTGATCGGGCTTACAGCGAGCATGCGAATGTATTCTAAGGAGAAGTACGGGACCGATCCCGAACGTTTTTATGTAAAGCCCGCCTGTGTGGACCTTCAAAAGTTCAACCCCGAAAGATTTCCCGATGCAAAAAGAAAATTCGGCCTGGAAGGAAAAATCGTTTGCGTTTATTCCGGCAAGGTCGGGGGCATCTACCTTGAAAAAGAGGTATTCGATTTTCTGAAATGCTGCGAAGATCACTGGAAAGATAAATTCGTTGCGCTTATCCTCTCTCCGGTTCCGGAACGGGAGATCCGGGAAGTTTCTTCGCATTCGGGGTGCGATCCAAAGAAGATGATTATTCACCCGTGCCCGCATGACGCTGTCCCCGAACACCTGGCGGCCGCTGATTTTGCGCTGAACCCCGTTAAACCGGTGCCGACCAAGAGGCACTGCACATCCATCAAGGACGGAGAATACTGGGCTATGGGATTGCCTGTGGTCATCACGAAGGGAATTTCCGATGATTCGGAGATCATTGAAAAGAATGCGATCGGTTCGGTATTGCAGGACCTTTCGCAACAATCCTACCTGCGGTCGGTGCAGGAGATAGACAAACTGCTCCGGTCGGATCGTAAAGCATTGCAGCTGCAAATAAGGAAGATTGCAGAAGATCACCGGAATTTTTCGATAGCGGATAGGATATATTCCGAAATTTACAGCAAAGCTTGAAAGACAAGATCACCATATTGGTTACCGGGGGTGCCGGGTACATCGGCTCCCATACGCTCATTGAAATCCTTGAGACTACCCGCTGGAACGTGATCTCTGCGGATAATTTCATGAACTCGAAGCCGGTAGTATTCGAACGGATAAAGAAGATAACAGGCAAACTGACCGTGAATTATGACGGAGACCTTTGTGACCACCAGGAGGTAAGAAAGATATTTCTTTCAAACAATATCAGCGGAATTATCCATTTCGCAGCGCTCAAGTCCGTTCCGGAATCGGTACAGAAGCCGGAGCTCTACATGCGCAATAACATGCATTCCCTGCAAAATATTCTTTCGTGCATGAAGGAGTTCAATGTTCGGAACCTCATCTTTTCTTCTTCGTGCTCGGTATACGGAAACATCCGTGAACTTCCAGTGCGGGAAGATACACCGCTCCAAAAAGCCGAATCACCTTACGCAGAGACCAAACAGTTAGGGGAGAAAACAATGGAAAAATTCTTTAAGGAGAACCCTTCTTTCCAGGGTATCTCACTTCGGTATTTTAACCCCGTTGGCGCGCACCCTTCCGGTGAGATCGGGGAACTTCCGCTGAACCCTCCCAACAACCTTCTCCCGCTCATCACCGGTTCCGCTTCCGGGAAATACAAGAAGCTGGTGGTGCACGGCAACGACTATGGCACCCGTGATGGCACCTGCATACGCGATTACATCCATGTGTCGGATATCGCATCGGCCCATGTACTGGCCCTGAAATACCTCTTCGGGAAGAGATCGGGGAGAAACTACGATGTCGTCAACCTCGGCTCGGGCACAGGCGTTACCGTCCTGGAAGCGATCCGTTCATTCGAAAAAGTAAGCGGCAGCAGATTGAATTACGAAACCGGCCCCAGGCGTGCCGGTGACGTGGAAGCGATCTATTCCGACCCGTCAAAAGCAGAAAAACTGCTGGAATGGAGACCGCGGTATTCGCTGGACGAAATGATGAGAAGCGCTTGGAAATGGGAACTTAACAAGAACACGAAGGAATAATGCCAGGAGTTCATTCTTTTGTATTCAGGGAAGTCCGGTCCTGCAACATGTGCGGTTCGGGGATCTCTTATCACCGGCTGCTGGGCAAGCGGTTGGATCAGCCGCAAGGCAAACGTCCTCGTAACAAAAAGGGAACGACCACGAAGATCTTCAGGTGCATGAATTGCGGTTTGATCTTTTCTAATCCCATGCCGGTACCGGTTGACCTGGCAGCGCTTTATGATGTGCCTCCGGAAACGTATTGGAAGGAAGAGTATTTCAGGTTTGATCCGAATTATTTTTCACTGGAGACCCGGAGATTGAGGACGCTAATACCTTCCTTCACCGGTAAAAAAGCGCTTGATATCGGGGCTGGCATAGGAAAATGTATGATCGTGCTGGAAAAGGAAGGATTTGAGGCACACGGGATCGAGCCATCGCGCTCTTTTTATGACAAAGCAATTTCCGCCATGGGCATTCCAGCAAAGCGCCTCCGGAATGAAAATCTGGAGACGGTGGAATACGAAGAAAAATTTTTTGACTTTATAACCTTCGGTGCGGTGCTTGAACACCTGCAGGATCCTTCGGCATCCATACTGAGGGCAATGAAATGGCTGAAACCGGGCGGGATCATTCACATCGAAGTCCCTTCGTCCCGATGGTTCGTGCACAAGCTGGCGAACCTCTATTACAGCATTTTCAGTCAGGGCTTTGTAGCCAACCTAAGCCCGATGCACCCGCCATACCACCTGTATGAATTTTCATTTGATTCCTTCAGAAAGCACGCGAAACAAAATGGGTATGCGATAACCTTTCATGAATATTTTGTTTGTGAGACCTATGCTCCCCGCTGGCTTGATCCCCTGCTGAAGCGGTACATGAAGTGGACTCACTCAGGAATGCAACTTTCCGTATGGCTCTGTAAACGGTAAATGCTTATTGGCTGATCTGGGGATCGATGTTCCTTTTTTTGATAAAATAGCTCAATATGAACAACGAGGCAACAAAAAATGGAAGCAGGGGGATCTTGTACCGCACGAGCGCGCCAAAGTTGGCAGAGGTCAGGCCGACTGAAAAGGCAAAAAGGATGGAATAGGACAACGAGAAGAGCAGAAGGGGATTTTTGAATATGATACGTACGATCCGCAGGATCCGGATCCGGATCAACAGGATAACGGAAAGCAATAAGATGAAAGAATTCTCCAGTCCCGAAAGAAGCATGACGATGTTGTTGGATTCCCACAGAAAAGGCCGGAACAGTCCAGCGGTCACAGCGGCAGGCGCTTTCCCGATCACACCACCTACAGAAGCGTCAAAACTTCCTATATTATAAGAATGAGAGCCGTACTGCTTTTCATCGGTGAGATCCTGTTGGATGACAGCGGCCGTAGAAAAAACTTTATCTACCGAAAATTTCGCCATCCTACTGCCCAGCTGCGAAAGGATAAAAAATCCTCCCCCGATGCTAAGCAGGTAAATGCCTGGAATGTAAATCAGCAATAATGCCCTGTTCTTTATCTTCAGTATCCGCTGGTAAAATATCCAGATCAGGGCACCCGGGAGCAGCGTAATGAGCACATACGGTTTTGTACCCATTATGGCGCTGGCCGACAGAAATATGATCAGTGCATTGGTGAACTTCGATTTTTTTATAACGAACGTGTGATACCAGCCGTGCACGAACCAGCAGGCGGCCGAAAAAGTAATGGTGTCTTTAAGAATGCCCGATCCCCAAAACACAACGGACGGGATGAACAGGATGGCAACCGCCAGCTCGAAAGAAAGCGGCTTGAAGTGATCCTGGAACAAAAGGTACAACTTCCAAATTCCTATATAGGAGATCCAGGCCAGCAGGATGGTGGAGAGCAGGTAGCTTTTAAACGTAACCAGGAGAAGCGGGGAGATGATACGGATCACGGTGAATGTCTGCACATCAAAATACATGTATCCCAGCGGGTATCCCGTATTGGAATCAAAAAGATACCGGTTCTCCTCGGAATTATTTCCGAAGAGAACGGTCAAAAAATCGAAAGGACTTTTATGCGCGAGGTTGACCATCGCCACTCCCGATTCATAATAGGCCGTGGTATCGCCACCGGGGTAGTAGTAAACATAAATAAAGCACAGTGCAATCCCCCCAGCGATCTTGGCAAAAAGCCCGGCAATGTAATATTTGTAAGCGGGGTTCTCCCGGATCTTTCTGTTGCGGTGCCGGGCCGAAACCGCGAAGATCAGGATCAGGATCAGCGGTACCGCGATGTACTCCCACGGCTGGAAGCTCAGCTCACCGAAGTAAGTGGTTTGCACCTGTAAAAGCATGAGATAAAATTAAGTATAAATTCTGTAGTGTCTCAGTTTGCATGTTGAGATTTGTCACTTCGAGCGCCTGCCTTCCTCAGGCAGGGAGTCGAGAAGTGGCACATCGGGATACCTGTTCTCGACTACAAAAGCATCGCTCAGGCAGTCCGAATACCCGTGGGGGTATTCGACTGCTCGAACTGACTTTACAAGTAATCCAAACTGAGAACACTACTATAAATTCCACTTACCTGCCATTCGAACCTAAGTTTTGTAACTTTACGCGCTTTTCACCGTCACGATGTAAATGAGCCGCGCACGAACATTATTTATTTCAATTTTAGGACTTTTCCCCTGCTTCGCCCATTGCCAGGCCGCGGAAAAAGGGCAGCCGTGGACCCTGCAGCAATGCATCGACTACGCGCTGAAGAATAACATCCAGGTGCGGCAGAGCCAGCTCAGTGCCGACCTCTCGCAGCAGAGCCTGCTGCAGAGTAGGGCCAATCTCCTGCCCACGCTCAACGGCAGCGCTTCGCATTCCTATAACTTCGGCAAGACCATCGACCCGTTCACCAACACGTTCGCGAACGACAAGGTGCTCTCCCAGAACTTTTCCCTCACGTCAACATTCACGCTGTTCAGCGGGCTCCAGAACATCAACACCATAAAGCAGAACAATTTTTCCTATCTCGCCAGCAGGTATGATGCAGAAAAAACAGCCAACGACATTTCGCTCAGCATCGCTTCGGCCTTTCTGCAGATCCTGTTCAGCGAAGAGATATTTTCGGTGGCTAAGAATTCGGTCGACATCACGCAGCAGCAGGTGGACCGCACCAAAAAGCTCGTAGAAGCCGGCAGCATCTCTAAGGGAAGCCTGCTCGACATGGAATCGCAGCTGGCGGCCGAAGAGGTTTCGAAAGTATCGGCCGAGAACAACGTAACGCTCGCTTACCTGAACCTCTCCCAGCTCCTGAACCTGGAGTCGCCCGAGAACTTCAGGATCGTCAGGCCCGAGATCAATGCCCCGGACGAAAGCTCGCTCACCTCCACCGCGGGACAAGTGTACGATGCGGCCCTCGGCCGCCTGCCCGAGATCAAGAGCGCGGAGCTGCGCGTGAAGAGCTCGGAACGTTCGCTCAGCATCGCGCGCGGTGGACTGTATCCCCGCCTCACCCTGAGCGGTTCGATCGGCACGGGCTATTCGGGTGCGAGCAAAAGGGTGGTGGGCACACCCGCGTTAACAGGATTCTACCCCAATGGTAATCTTACTTCACTGGGTGATACCGTTTATGCCCCAACGTACAGCTACCAGTACGAGACCACACCCTTCTCGAGGCAGTACGATGATAACCTGAACAAGAACGTAGGTCTTCATCTCACGGTCCCGATCTTCAACGGGCTGCAGACCCGCACCAACATCTCCCGCGCAAAGATCCAGCTGAACATCCAGCAGCTTACGCTCGAAAACACCCGGCTGCAGGTGCGTAAGAACATCCAGCAGGCATACGCGGATGCAGTGGCGGCCCTCAAGAAATACCAGGCCAACGTAAAGGCCGGGCAGGCATCGGCCGAATCGTTCAAGTACAACGAACAGAAGTTCAACGTGAACATGCTGAATGCCACCGATTACGCCATTGCCAAGAATAAGCTGGTGAAGGCGCAGTCGGACCTGCTCCAGGCGAAGTACGATTACATTTTTAAACTGAAGGTCCTGGATTTTTACCAGGGTAAACCCATAAAGCTGTGAACCAATGAAGCGTCTTTATATCATTATCGGTGCAGGGCTGTTCCTGCTGATCCTCGTGATCCTGATGAAGCAATGCGGGGGCAGCGGGCTCACCGAGGTCACCACCGAGAAGGTGGGGAAGCGCACGATCATCGAAACCGTATCGGCCAGCGGCAAGATCCAGCCCGAGGTGGAAGTGAAGATCTCCCCGGATGTTGCGGGGGAGATCGTGGAGCTGCCCGTGAAGGAAGGCATGCACGTGAAAAAGGGCGACCTGCTGGTGAAGATCAAGCCGCAGATCTACGAATCGGCACTGGAGCGTGCCACCGCGGCCGAAAGCGGGTCGCAGGCCAGCATGTCGAACGCAGCCGCGCAGTACGAACAGGTGAAAGCGCAGTATACCAATGCCGAGCTGTCGTTCAACCGTAACAAGAAACTTTTCGAGCAGGGCGTGATCTCGCAGGCTGATTTTGAAACGGCCAAGACCGCATATGAAAGCGCGAAGGCCAACCTTAAGGCGGCCGAGGAGAGCGTAAAGGCTTCGATGTTCAATGTGAAAAGCGCGGAGGCCTCCGTGAAAGAAGCGGAAGAGAATCTTTTCAAAACGTCCATCTATGCCCCCGTTGACGGGACCATTTCCAAGCTGAGCCGGAAGAAAGGTGAGCGCGTGGCCGGCACCGGACTCATGGAAGGATCGGAGATCATGATCCTGTCCAACCTTACCGAAATGGAAGTGAAGGTGGATGTGAACGAGAATGACATCATCCGCGTGCACCTGAACGATACGGCCGATATCCAGGTGGATGCCTACCTGGGACGGAAGTTCAGGGGGGTGGTGACCGATATCGCCAACTCGGCCAATACTTCGGCACAGGCCTCCATTGACCAGGTGACCAATTTTACCGTGAAGGTGCGCATCGTGCAGGATTCGTACAAGGACCTGCAGAACCCTTTCCGTCCGGGCATGTCGGCCACGGTCGACATCCGCACCAAGAAGGCGGTGAACGTGCTTTCCGTACCTATCCAGTCGGTAACCACCCGCAGCGATTCATCGCTGAAAAATCCCGAAGTGAACGAGTTCAAGGATGACGAAGGAACGAAGGTGGTGGACGAGAACGATAAGAAAAAAGACGTCAAGGACATCAAGATCGAGGAATGCGTGTTCGTGCTGGTTGACGGCAAGGCGAAGATCCGCAAGGTGAAGACCGGCATCCAGAACACCGATTACTACGAGATGCAGGAAGGGCTGAAAGAAGGCGAAGAAGTGATCTCGGGACCCTACAGTGCCGTGTCGAGGCTGCTGCGTGACGGGATGCGGGTGAACCGTGTGAACGAAGAGAAACATTACGCGAGGAAGTGATCGGGCATGGCGGCCATCCTTAACCTGGAAACATCCACCACGGTCTGCTCGGCTGCCCTGGGCATTGACGGCAAGGTGGTTGCGCTGCGCGAAGAGAACAAGGGTTACACGCACGCGGAGCACCTTACCCTCTTCATCGAAAGCGTATTAAAGGATGCGAACCTCTCCCCTGCCCGGCTCGATGCGATCGCAGTGAGCAAAGGTCCGGGTTCTTACACCGGTCTTCGGATCGGTGTATCCACCGCCAAGGGAATGTGCTATGCGCTGGACAAGCCGCTCATTGCGGTTCCCACCCTGCAGGCCCTTACACTGGCCGCTTTGGAAAAGGTGATCCCGAACACGGAGGAGAATGTTCTCTTCTGCCCGATGATCGATGCACGCAGGATGGAAGTATACTGTGCGTTGTATGATGCTAAGCTCAACGAAGCGGCTAAGACCGATGCGGTGATCGTGGATGCTCATTCATTCGGTTCGCACTTGGATGAGCATACCGTCTATTTCTTCGGCAACGGTTCAGAAAAAGTCCGCCAGACGATCAAGCACCCGCGCGCACGATTCCTCGATGGGATCGTTCCTTCGGCCCGTTATGCGGCAACACTGGCCGAGGCAGCCTACTCGAAAAAGCAGTTTGCTGACCTCGCTTACTTCGAGCCCTGTTACCTGAAGGATTTTGTGGCAGGCCGGACGAAGCGCGCTTCTGCCTGAAACTTTATCTTTGCCGGCCATGGCGGACGAAAAAAAAGAAATGACTTTCCTCGATCACCTTGAAGCCCTGCGCTGGCACCTGGTCCGCTCGGTGATCGTAGTATGCGTGCTGGGCGTGGTGCTCTTCTGCTTCCCCGACTTTTTGTTCGGGACCCTTATCTTCGGCCCCAAGCACGAAGATTTTCTGACGTACCGCGCGCTCTGCAAGCTTTCACACCTGTTCAACATGGGTGAATCGCTCTGCATCAGGCCGGTGCAGTTCGAGCTGATGAACCCCGAGCTCTCCGGCCAGTTCATGACGCACATGTGGATCGCATTCGTGGGCGGGCTGGTAGGCGGTATCCCGTACGTGCTGTGGGAGATCTGGCGGTTCGTCAAGCCGGCCCTGAAGCCGAACGAGATCAGATACACGCGAGGGTTCGTGTTCTATGCCACCCTGTTATTCCTCATCGGTGTGCTCTTCAGCTACTACATCATCGTACCGCTCACGGTGAACTTCCTGGGCGGCTACCAGGTGACCCGGGAAGTGGTGAACCGCATCTCCATGGACTCCTACATCTCATCCGTAACCACCCTGGTGCTGCTTACCGGGATCATCTTCGAGCTTCCCATCCTCATCTTCTTCCTTACCAAGTTCGGGATCGTTACCCCGGCTTTCATGCGCAAGTACCGCAGGCACGCCATCGTGGTGAACATGATCCTGGCCGCATTCATTACGCCTTCGTCCGACATTCCCACCATGCTGCTCGTGTTCGCTCCGCTCCAGCTTCTTTACGAACTCAGCATCTTTGTTTCCAAGTACGAGCTGAGGAAACAGAAGAATTCCTGATGCAGGGTCAACCATCTGATGGTGCAATAAAGCCCTTGTGTTTCCGTTTGATCTTATATTTGTATCTTTAATAGGTTGTACCAAAGAAGCATGAAGGACCTTCGATCCATACCCGGAATAACATTCATTTTCATTCACTGCTTCGTATTCCATCTTACCTCCTCTGCCCAGGAAACACGCATCAACGGGAAGGTCTTCGATGCCGATAGCAAGGAGCCTCTGCCGTTCGTCACGGTCGTTTTCAAAGGAACTAAGACCGGGACCACATCCGACATTGATGGTAACTTTTTTCTTTCGGCCGCGGGTCCGGCTGACAGCATCGTGATCTCGTATACCGGTTACCTGCGCCAGGCAAAGGCCGTACAGAACGGAAAGGAGCAGGCGGTTACGGTTTACCTGAAACCTGATGTGGTGAGCCTGCACGAGGTGGTGATCCTCCCGGGGGAGAACCCCGCCCTGCGCATCCTTCGCGAAGTGATCTCGCATAAGCCGAAGAACGATCGCGACAAGCTGAGCGCCTATGAATACTCCGTTTACAACAAGATCGAGTTCGACCTCAACAACATTCCACCGGAGTTCAAGAAGAAAAAGATCTTCAAGCCGATCAAATTCGTTTTCGACTATATCGACAGCACCAACGTGAAGGAAAAGCCCTACCTCCCGCTCTTCCTGATCGAGAACCTATCGCGTTTCTTTTACCGGAGCGAGCCCAAATACACCAAGGAGATCATCCAGGCCAGCAAGATCGCGGGCACGGAGAACGAGAAGAGCGTTTCGCAGTTCATGGGCGACATGTACCAGCGCGTGGACCTGTACGAAAACACGATCCTGGTGTTCGAAAAGAACTTCATCAGCCCCATCTCGAACAACGGGCTCTTTTACTACAAATATTACCTGCTCGACAGCGGGCTGGTGGACGGAAGCTACTGCTACCACCTGAAGTTCAAACCGAGGAGGAAAGGTGACCTGTGCTTTTCGGGCAACATGTGGATTGCCGACACTTCGTTCGCGCTCAAGCGGCTGGAGATGGGCATCGGTGAGGATGCGAATGTGAACTTCATCCAGGGCATGAACGTGATCCAGGAGTACGTGAAGGTGGATACGGCCTGGATGCTGAGCAAGGACCGGCTGGTGATCGATTTTGCGCTCACTAAAAAGGACATCGGGGTCTACGGCCGAAAAACGACCTATTACAAGAACTTCATCATCAACAAGCCACACGATGAGAAGTTTTATTCGCGCACCGAAGATGTGATCGTGAGCGAAGAGGGCCTGCACAAGGACGAGAGCTTCTGGAAGAAGAACCGGTTCGACACGCTTTCGAAGAACGAAGCGCAGATCTACAAGATGGTGGATACGATCCAATCGCTCCCGATCTATAAGACCTGGCAGGATATCGTGCTTACCTTTTATACAGGCTACCTCCCCTGGGGCAACGTGGAACTCGGGCCGTATTACAACATTTACAGCCACAACCTGGCGGAGGGCCACCGGTTCCGGTTCGGGGCGCGAACCAGCGACAAGTTCAGCAAATGGTACGAGCTGAACGGGTACGCAGCTTACGGCACGCAGGATGAGGAGTTCAAATACAAGGCGGGCTTCCGCTCCTACATCACCAGGGAGCCGCGGCAGATCATTTCGGGGTTTTACAAACACGATGTGGAGATACTCGGCAAAAGCTGGAACGGCTTCACGCACGACAACGTGCTGGGGACCGTGTTCGCGCGCAACCCATTCCGGAACTATACCATGGTGAACGAATCCCAGCTGGCCTACGAGCTGGAACCGTTCAGCGGGTTCAACACCCAGGTGTTCTTCGTGAACCGGATCATGAAGCCCGTGGGAGCCAACACGTATAACTTCTATGGGAACGACAGCAGCATCCAGTCGAAAGACAACATCATCACCTCGGAGATCCGCACGCGCCTTCGCTTTGCGTATGATGAAAAATATGTGGAGGGCACCTTCGACCGGAGCAGCACGGGCACAAAGTATCCCGTGCTTACGCTCAACTATTCAGCCGGACTCAAAGGCGTGCTCAACAGCGATTACAAATACCACAAGCTGAGCCTGAACGTTGAAAAAAGATTCCACATTAACCCGCTGGGCTATACCGACTGGTTCGTGGAGGCCGGACAGGTGTTCGGCAATGCGCCCTACCCGCTGCTGAACCTGCACGGAGGCAACGAAACGTATGTGTACGATCCGTATGCCTACAACATGATGAACTACTACGAGTTCGTAAGCGACCGCTATTTCACCGCGCAGGCCTTCCACCATTTCGAGGGATTCTTCCTGAACCGCATCCCGCTCCTGCGCAAGCTCAAGTGGCGCGAAGTGGTGACCGCGAAATACCTGGTAGGCACCCTGTCGGACAAGAACCGGAACATCCTCATCTTTCCGAACACACTTACCGCGCTCGATAAGGGCCCGTACATGGAAGCGGGCGTTGGCATCGAGAACATCTTTAAGATCTTCCGCATCGATGCCATCTGGCGGCTGTCCTATCTCGGGAACCCGGCTGCCCCGCGTTTTGGTATCTTTGGCTCCATCCAGATAACACTCTGATCGTATGCTGCTGCGCACAGAAAATTTAGTCAAGCGATATAGGAGCCGGACGGTGGTGAAAGAAGTTTCCGTGGAGCTGAAGCGGGGCGAGATCGTGGGGCTTCTCGGTCCGAACGGTGCAGGCAAGACCACCACCTTCTACATGATCGTTGGGCTGATCAAGCCCGATTCCGGAAAAATATTCCTCGATGACAGCGAGATCACCGCGCAGCCCATGTACAAGCGCGCGCAGGAAGGCATCGGCTACCTGCCCCAGGAGGCCTCCGTGTTCCGCAAGCTGTCAGTCGAAGACAACCTGAAAGCCGTGCTGGAGATGACCACGCTTACAAAGGAAGAGCAGCACGAGCGGCTCGAATCGCTGCTCACGGAGTTCGGGTTGCAGCATATCCGCACCAGCCGGGGCGACCTGCTTTCAGGCGGGGAAAGAAGGCGCACCGAGATCGCCCGCTGCCTGGCCGTGTCACCGAGCTTCATCCTGCTCGATGAGCCGTTCGCGGGGGTCGATCCCATCGCGGTGGAAGACATCCAGAGCATCGTTTGGAAGCTGCGCCAGAAGAACATCGGCATCCTCATCACCGATCACAACGTGCACGAAACGCTGAGCATCACCGACAGGGCCTACCTTCTTTTTGAAGGAAGCATCCTGAAGCAGGGCACGGCCGAGGACCTGGCCAATGACGAGCAGGTGCGAAGGGTCTACCTCGGGAAGAATTTCGAGCTGCGGAAACCGGTTGTAGAATAGTTAATCCCTGAACAACTGGGCCAGGATCAGTACAAGGACACCCACCAGGATATACAGCACGCCATTAAGATCAAAGATCCCGGCTATCATCCCGGCAATAAGCACATAGGCCCCGTATACAGTGAGTATGATCCCGATGATGATAAAAATGGTGTAGATCGGTCCGCCACTGCTCCGGTGCATCCAGCCGCTTGAGAGTCCAACTTTTTCAGCATGCGCGTACGATGGCTTTTCGATCACCTGCGCGAGAAGCGGAAGAGTCGCGGTCTTCGGTTTTGCAGTTGCGCCCTGCTGCATTGCTCCTCTCTCCGGGGATGGCTTTGCGGTTTCGTTAACAGGGCCCGGAGCGATTTGCTGAACGTATGTATCATTCGAAGAAACATATTCCTGCTTCAATGAAACGCCTTCTTCCTTATTTACAACCGGCTGCCCGCTGCCTTCGCCTTTCCTGATCACATCCACATAGTATCCCTTGTTGTATTTACGCTTGGTAATGCTCATATCAGATGAGCAGGATGCAATGAAGATCGAAAAAGCGAGAGCCGGGAAGAAGAATATCTTTTTCATGGGCAGGAGTTTTGGTTAAAACAAAAGTAAAAAAATATTGATTCAGCGCAACAGGGGATCGATCTCTTTTTGCCAAACCGCGTATCCTTTTTCGGAGAGATGAACTTCATCTGCTGCAAGCTCGCTGTTCAGCAGGCCATCCTTAACAAATAGCGGGTGCAGGTCGATATAATGCACCTTATTCTTTGACACAATGATCTTCAGTTCTTCATTCAGTTCGAGCACTGCTTCGTTCACCCGCTCGTTCAGGGTGGGCAGGCAGCTCGTGATGAAAATTTCCGATGCAGGTGACTCTTTTTTTATACGCAGAATGATCTTTTCGTAATTCGCTCTCACGTCACGAACGGGTATGCGCTCGAACAGGTCGTTGATGCCGATCTCGATGAATATCTTTCCAGGCTTACGCGATGTGACGGCATCGAGGCGCCTGAGCACACCTTCCGTAAAATCGCCCACGATGCCAAAATTCCTGACCCGGGAATTATTGAAAACACCGAGGTGGAAGTTCTGGATGAGGCTGTTCCCCAGGAAAATTATTTCGCCCGGTTCCACGGAGAAGGCCTTGAATTCCGCCACCCGGTTTTTCCAGGGCCCGGAGTTGATCATTTTTTGAACCTGCTGGTTTGCGTGGTAATTGCGGTAAACATTCAGCCCTATGGTGATAAGAAGCAAAACCGCTGCACACCAAAATAAGACACGCAGCAGCTTCAGGCGAAGAGGCATTAGTTCTCGGAGATCTCGAACTCGAAGAACTCCATGATGGGATTGGCCAGGAGCTTCCTGCAGGCCTCTTCCACTTTTTTCTTCGCCTCGTCCTTTGTCTTGGCCTCGATCTCCAGGGTAATGTGCTTGCCGATGCGCACGTTCTGGATCTGCGGGAGGCCGAGGTTTTTCATGGAGGCGGTTACGGCCTTGCCCTGCGGATCGAGCAGGGCCTTAAGGGGCATTACATCAATTTCAGCGCGGTAGTTCATTGGATCTTTTAGTTAGGATGTTATTGATGATGGAAATGAGGATGTACAAAATTATGATTAATGGGATTCCAATGAACTGGAATATTATCAATAAGCAAAGAGAGAAGCAAAGAAAAATATATCGAATCTTATTATCGGCCCATGAAAAATTCTTAAACTTAAGTGCAAACAGCTTTAAGTGTGAAATAAGCAGGAAGGAAAAAATAATTGTAATAGGTATTAAAAACCAGTACTGCAAGATCAGAATGGAATAATCCGTGGGATACATCGAGCCCCCAGCCATTGGATCGCCAATCTCTTTAAGCAAGCCCAGGGAAGCAATGAGGATCGTATTTGCGGGCGTTGGCAGGCCGATAAATGAATCGGTCTGCCTCGTGTCAAGGTTGAATTTTGCCAAACGCACTGCAGAGAAGACTGGAATAATAAACCCCAGAAATGGGATTATCTTTTCTAGTTGAGAAGGTGATGTGATCTCGGGAGGAACAATGCATCCTATGCACCCGTGAATATTTTCCAGGTGCACGGTTTCCCTCAAAAGCCCGAACATAACCACCCCCGGCACCACTCCGAAACTAACCATATCTGCCAGCGAATCCAGCTGCTTGCCGAGTGGTGATCCTGTTTTGAGCGCCCTGGCCATGAAACCATCCAGGAAATCCATTATCGCACAAATACCTACCATGTAGGCGCTCCATACCAAATTGCCTTCAAAAGCAAACACAATGGCCACACATCCGCTCAGCAGGTTCAAGCAGGTAAAGAAATCCGGTATGTGTCTTTTGATCATTTTGCGGGCTAAATTACAATTTAAAGTAATGTTCCTTCAGGATTCAAAGAGATTCCTCTCCCGCTACAGCGGGATCGGAATGACAGTAAATAGTATTAACAAGCGCGCGCATTTAGGAATTACGGAGCAATCGAAATTCTTGCATGCGCGCATTTTTCTCTACCTTCTTATTGTCATTCCGAGCCGGCCGGCCCTTCTGCAGCCGAGACGAGGAATCCCTATTTTTATTCGATTTATTAAAATATTCCTGTGGAAATTGCGTTACTCCCTCGTTTGCGCAGCACTGCAATAATTTGTAACTTTAACTTCTTAATTATGAAAAACTTCGGTAACGCTTTACTCCTCCTCTCCCTATTTATTTCCGTTGAACAGCTGCAGGCCCAGGCGCCCAAGTACAGCAACGAGTTCCTGTCCATTGGCGTAGGCGCCCGCGCACTCGGTATGTCCAATTCTTATGTAAGCTCGGTCGATGACGTGACCTCCGGCTACTGGAACCCGGCCGGGCTGCTGGGAGTAAAGAACAACCTGCAGGTGGGCCTCATGCACTCCGAATATTTTGCCGGCATCGCCAAGTACGACTACGGAGCATTTGCCACGCGCATCGACAGCATGAGCACGGTTGGGTTCAGCGTCATCCGCTTCGGGGTGGACGATATTCCCAACACCACGCAGCTCATTGATGCCCAAGGCAACTGGGATTATGACCGCATCAGCAAGTTCTCGGCTGCAGACTACGCTTTTATCTTTTCGTACGCCAGGAAATTAAAGATCGAAGGATTGCGGGTCGGAGCCAACGCCAAGATCATCCGGAGGAAGGTAGGCGATTTCGGGGGCGCGTGGGGATTCGGGCTCGATGCGGGGGCGCAATACGACCACAAGAACTGGAAGCTGGCCGCCATGTGCAGGGACATCACCACCACCTTCAATGCCTGGAGCTTTAACCTGGACGATGCCACCAAGGCCGTTTTCACCGCTACCGGGAATGATATCCCGCAAAATTCGGTGGAGGTAACATTGCCCAAGCTCCTGCTGGGCGTTGCGCGAAAGTTCATCTTCAAAGAAAAATTCTCCGTGCAGGGCGAGCTGGACATGGACATGACCTTTGACGGGAAACGAAACGTGCTCATCAGATCGAACCCGCTGAGCCTGGACCCGCACATCGGGATCGAAGGCGGTTACAGGAACGTGGTATTTCTCCGGCTCGGAGCAATGAACATCCAGCACGAGACCGATGAGCTGGGAAAAAAGTTCACTTCGTTCATGCCTACGTTCGGGCTGGGAGTGAAAATAAAATCGGTTTCCATTGATTATGCTTTCACAGATGTGTTTGATGTTTCGGGGGCTTTGTATTCAAATGTTTTTTCGCTTCGCCTGGACATAAACAAAAAACCTAAATGAAGAGAGCATTACCCGTAATCGCCTGCCTGCTTCTTCATCTCCACGGCTCTTCGCAGCATAAAAAAAATGTTTTTGTCCAGTCAGTTCCTGCCGGCAACGAATGGATTAATTATGCTCAAACGTACTACAAGATCAAGATAGTCCAGGATGGAGTTTACCGCATCGATTCGCTCGCGTTGGCCGGTGCGGGGGTGCCGGTCTCTTCCATCGATCCGCGCAACTTCCAGGTGTTCGGCCGGGGGCAGGAGCTGCGCATTTTTATAAAAGGAGAGAATGACGGGGTATTCAACGTGAACGATTACATCGAGTTCTTTGCAGAGCACAACGATGGATTCCTCGATTCGATCCTTTACTACGGTGCAAAGAAGCAGCCCAACCCGTATTACAGCCTGTTCAACGACACCGCGGTGTATTTCCTGACGTGGAACAATTCCGTAGCCAATAGCAGGCTGACTGCCGCTGGCGATACGAATTTTTCCGCTTACAGCGCCAACAACAATTACTTTTTCAAAGAAGAGATCCAGGCTCCGCCCAATGATTATTTCTATGGCTCCACCGATTTCTCGGGAGCCACCGACCCGGAATATGATCCTGCCGAGGGCTGGTTCGATTACGATTTCGCGTGGTCGAATTCAAAAACCTTCACGCTCAATACACCCAAAGCTTACACATCGGGTCCGGCCGCGCTGGCCCGCTCCGTGGTAGTTGGGACTTCCAACCGGTTCGACATCACGGACGATCACCGGTTCAACATCACCTACAAGAACAACAACATCACCTACCCGCTCACCACCGGTGACACGCTGTTTGACGGGTATGCACAGTGCAGGTTCTCGTGGTCCATTCCAGCTTCCACGCTTGCCGCGTCTGCCACAGATGTTATCTTCGACAACAAATACGATGTTCAGTTCGACAATGGCAGCTACCAGGCCTACGCTGCCGTATCGTTCGTTGACCTGAAATACCCGCACCTGCCCGACATGGAGAACAAGTCCACGTTCAGGCTGTTCGTCCCGGATGCCAGCTTTGCGAAAACCTACCTGGACCTTTCGAACTTCTCAGCGGGCGGCAATGTTTACCTCTATGATTTTGGGAATAACACCCGTGATACTGTTTACCCGAACGGCCCGAACTACCGGGTGTTGCTTCCCAATACGGGAAGCGAAAAGAGCTGTTTCCTTTTTTCCGACAATGCCGTCATGAACATTTCCTCCGCGCAGATCAAGCCTTGCGGCACGAACGGCACGTTCACAAATTTTCTTTCGCAGCCGATCGACTCGGCCTTTGTGATCATATCGCATAACAGCCTGGCGGCCGCTGCACAAAGCTACAAGACCTACCGCAGCCAGAAGTTCAACACCGTGCTTGCCGATGCGGACGAGCTGTACGATCAATTCGCTTACGGAGTGATCAAGCATCCGCTGGCGATACGCAGGTTCTGCAACTACCTTATTCAAAACGCCTCTATCGCCCCAACCAACTTATTTCTCATCGGCAAAGCGATCACCGCCTGGAGAATGCGCAAGAGCACCGCAAACTATGCGCAGTGCCTGGTGCCGACCATCGGGAATCCTTCGTGCGACAATCTTTTTACAGCCGGCCTGAACGGCACCTTCCTCGACCCCGCCATGTCAACCGGGCGCCTGGCCGCATCTTCGCCAGCGCAGGTGAATGATTACCTCAACAAAGTGCAGCAATATGAATCGGCTGCACCGGCCGAATGGATGAAGCACGTGATCCATTTTGTAGGGGGATCGAGCCAGGCGGAGCAGTTCCAGTTGGCTCTGTGGATGGCTGCCGACAGCGCGATCATTGCCGACACACTTTTCGGAGGAAGGGTCCACACATTCAAAAAAACAAGCAGCGCTCCCATCCAGATCACGCTTGCCGATTCGGCAAAACAACTGATCAACAATGGGGTTTCGATCATGCATTTTTTCGGCCATGCTTCGGGAAGCGGGTTCGACCAGAACATTGATGAGCCTACCGATTATTCGAACTTCGGGAAATATCCTCTTATCATTGCCAACTCGTGCCTGGTAGGCGATATTCACGAGCCCATCGGAAACCAGTCGTACGGTACGAGCGAAGCGTGGGTGATGGCCCAGAACCGCGGGGTGATCGGCTTCCTGGCCGCCATCGGGCTGCAGCAATCAGGAATGCTGAACGTGTACACCAACGAACTTTACAAGAACATCTCCTATAAGAACTATGCACGATCGATAGGGACCAATATACGGAAAACGGTAAGCTCCATCGCCTCTTTGATCCCGGCTACGCACCAGGATACGCTCTTTATGCGTTCGGTGTGCTGGGAAATGACCCTGCATGGCGACCCGGCCGTGGTGATCAACTCTTTTTCCAAACCCGATTACGAAGTGGACGCTTCGGGAATTTCCTTCCAGCCGTCCATCGTCACTACCGAGATGGATTCATTCAAGGTGAATGTGATCGTGAGCAACCTGGGCAAAGCGGTGAACCAGCCGGTGGACATCGAAGTGAAGCGTATCTTCCAGGACAACAGCGACAGTGCTTATTCGCTGACCGTGCCTCACATCTATTACAAGGATACGATCACGCTTACCCTGCCTGTGGATAAGCTGCGCGGGGGCGGCATGAACAAATTTGAAGTGCGCGTGGACCCCAGCAACATACTGGCCGAAATGAACGAAGGGAACAATTTTGCCAACGCGGTTCTTTTCATCCGGTCGGGAGAGATCATACCGATCTACCCGTATGAGTACGCCATCGTGCCGGCCACGCCCACGCTCAAAGCCTCCACGGGCGACCCCTTCGCCAAGTCGGCCACGTACGTCTTCGAGCTGGACACCACCGACCTATTCAATAGTCCGTTCAAAAAAACACAGACAGTGACCGCAGCCGGCAGCGTGGTAAAAGCCCTCCCGCTCGCCTGGAACAATTCCTCGTTCAGCGTAAGCGCGCTCACCGACAGCACGGTGTACTTCTGGCGGGTAAAGAAGCTGGTGAACAACGATTGGAGAGGGAACTGGAAAGAAAGTTCGTTCGAGTACCGGCCCAACAAGCGCGGCTGGGCCCAGGCGCATTTCTTCCAGTATAAAAAGGACAGGTTCACCTTCTTCGACTACAACAGGCCGCAGCGGAAATTTAATTTCCTGTCCTCAGGCAGAACGCTCTATTGCCAGACCTACGGCATTGCCCCTCCCAATTATTCGCAGACCTATTTCAACGGGAGCTTTTACCAGCTGGACGTGACCGTTCAGGAATACAACGGCTGCCAGGTGACTCCCGCGCTGATGGTGGCCGTGATCGACCCGGTGACCCTGCAGCCGTGGGGGACGCATTACAACGATGGTTTCACCAACTGGAACCCCACGCACAATTTTGGGAACTACAACGAGAACGGGGCCTGCCGCCAGCGGGTGGAATACCATTTCCAGTTCCAGACCAATAGCGCCACGCAGATGCAGGGCATGAAGAACCTGCTCGAGAACGTTGTGCCCAACGGATATTATATTCTGGTGCATAGCTGGATCAAAGGCAATTTCAAATCGTGGGCCGATACGAGCCTGCGTACCACTTTCGTGAACCTGGGCGCAGCTCCCAACTTCGCTTCGCGCCCCGATACCATTCCGTGGATCTTCTTCGTCAAGAAAGGCGACCTGGCTAGCGTAAAGGACACATTGGGCACATCGCAAACGCAATTGCTGACTTACTCAACGGTGCTGAAGAACAACAATAATTTTGGAACGATCACCACCCCGCTGATCGGGCCGGCATTGAGCTGGGACTCGCTGGCGTGGAGGCAGGAGCCGACCGGGATACCGGCAGGCGACAGCATACGTGTGAACGTGATCGGGGTTGACCTGAACGGGCAGGAAACGACCGTGCTGAACTGTCCGGCTCCCACCGGCATCGGGGTGAACAAGGTATTTCTTAACTCGATCAGCGCACAGGCATACCCTTACATCAAACTTTTCATCTATGTAAAAGATGATTCGCTGCAGACCCCCGCGCAGGTCAAAAAGCTGCAGGTGTTTTACCAACCGGCTCCGGAAGCAGTCGTTAACCCGTCCAAAGGATTTTCTTTCTACAGCGACTCGGTGCAGGAAGGCGACAACCTGAGATTGAAGCTGGCGGTGGAGAACGTGAGCGAGTTCAGCTTCACCGACAGCCTGCAGGTCAAAACATGGATCGTGGATAAGAACAAGAGCACACACAACCTGGCGCCCTTCTACATCAAGAACCCGCTGCTTGCAGGAACGATGGACACGATCAAAACTATTGTCTCCACGATCGGTTATCCCGGGCAGAACTCGCTGTGGGTGGAGGTGAACCCGATGAACGTGCCGCAATGGCGGTACGAGCAGTACCATTTCAACAACTTTGCAGAAATGCCTTTCAAGGTGTCGGGCGACAAGATCAACCCGATACTGGATGTAACGTTCGATGGGATCCATATCATGAATGGCGATATTGTTTCGGCCAAGCCGAACGTCCTCATCAAGCTGAAGGATGAGAACAAGTTCCTGGCCCTGAACGACCCGAACAAGTTCAAGGTGTACTTGAAAGCCCCGGGACAAAGCACAGCACAGCTCATTCCTTTCGGGCAGCAGCTTGCATTCACGCCCGCACAGCTGCCTAACAACAGCTGCAAGCTGAACTACACGCCACAGCTTGCAACAGACGGCATATATGAACTGACCGTTCAGGCTGAAGACATGTCGGGCAATTCCTCGGGCATGCTCGATTACAAGATCACCTTCGAGATCGTGAACAAGTCCACAATCACCGAAGTGCTGAACTACCCCAACCCGTTCTCCACATCCACGCGCTTTGCATTCATCCTCACGGGATCCGAGGTGCCGCAGCAATTCCACATCCAGATCATGACCGTTACCGGGAAAGTGGTGCGAGAAATAAGCCAGGACGAGCTGGGCCCGCTTCACATCGGCAAGAACCTGACCGACTACGCCTGGGACGGCAAGGATGATTTTGGCGACCGCCTCGCTAACGGGGTGTACATTTACCGGGTGATGGCGCGGCTGAACGGGAACTCCATCGAGCACCGCGATTCCAATGCCGACCAGTTCTTTACGAAAGGGTACGGAAAGATGTACCTGATGAGGTGATCGGCATTATATTTGGCGGCCCATTAAACCAAAGCACTTTTCAATCATCTAAAACTCAACCAAAAATTATTTTCATTATGAAAAAGATCAAGACCATCATCGTTCTGCTCCTGGTGTCGGCTTTTGCCTTCGAAGCTTCGGCAGGACCCGTTGAGCGCATCCACGCGAAAAGATTCCTCCGCAGGACCGCTGCCGTGATCATCCACGCGCATAAGGTAGTAAAGGAAGGAAAGGTTTACACCGGCAACCTGGCTCGCGCCATTGCGCACCAGCATTACGCCCGCAAGCTGTACCGCGAAGGCAAATACCTCCGCGCCATTCATCACTCACGCAGGGCGCGCCACCTCGCTTTCCTGGCGATCGCGGCCAATAAAGGCAAAGAGCCCGCAGACCTGAAGATGAACGCGGAAGAGGAAAAGCTGAGCAAGGACAGTCCGAAGGAGGAGGAACTGGATAAAGACCTGCAAGCCGCCATGCCCAGCGAAACGAGCAAGGACGAGGACGTGATGGCTGCTTCGCCAGACGTGGACCTGGACGACAAAGAATAAAAAATAATACCGTAAAAAAGTCCTTCCCGGAGAACAGGAGGGACTTTTTATTTTACGCTATATTTGTTGGGTGAGCAAGCAGAAACTTTTTTTTCTTTCCCTTCTCAGCGGAGTGCTACTTTCGCTGGCCTGGCCCGAGCGGGGATTTGCGGCCCTGCTCTTCGTTGCCTTCGTGCCGCTGCTCATTGCGGAAGATGCTATCTCCTACGATCCGCGTTATAAACCCCACCACGCTTTTCTTTTCTCTTTCGCTGCGTTCCTTTTCTGGAACGTGTACACCACGTTCTGGATCTGGAACTCTACCGAATGGGGTTCCATCGTGGCGATGGGATCCAACGCAGGTTTCATGGCAATAGTATTCTGGCTTTTTCATATTACGAAAAAAAAATTGGGCGAGCGGTTCGGTTACTTTTCGCTGGTCTGCTACTGGTTCGCCTTCGAATACCTGCACCTGCAATGGGAGCTCTCCTGGCCCTGGCTCACGCTGGGCAATGGTTTTTCCGCTGCGTACAAATGGGTGCAATGGTATGAGTACACGGGCGTGTTCGGGGGAGGATTGTGGATATTTCTTGCAAACATTTTATTTTTTCTCTGGCTAAAAGGACCCCGTTCGGGAAAAGCGCTTGTGGGGATCCTTTCATTGATAATTCTCCCTATCCTGCTTTCGTATGTGATCTATATCGGGAGGGATGCATCGGTCACCACCCCACCTACAAACATAGATGTCGTGGTCGTGCAGCCCAACATCGACCCCTACACCGAAAAGTTTGCTGGCGAAGAGCGTTCCATTCCTTATGATGAGCAGATCCGGATGATGCTCGCACTGGCTGAAAAAAAAATAGATACAGCCACGGACTATGCGGTGTTTCCCGAAACAGCGATCTCGGAGGTGGTGTGGGAGAATGACCTGGAGATGAACGAAAGCATCCGGATACTCAGAGATTTTCTAAAGAAATATCCGCACCTGAAGATCGTGATCGGGGCCTCTTCCGGAAAAGTATACGCTCCCGGTGAAAAGCTTTCGGAAACCGCGCGGAAGCACGAAGGAAGCGATCAGTATTACGATTACTACAACACGGCCTTCCAGCTCGACAGCAGCGGGAAGATCCAGACGTATCATAAATCGAAGCTCGTGCCGGGCGTGGAGCGCATGCCTTACCCGAAGATATTCGGTTTCCTCGAAGGGCTGGCCATCCGGCTGGGCGGCTCATCGGGCAGCCTCGGCACGCAGGATGAACGAAGTGTGTTTGAATGCCGGGATAAATGCAACAAGGAGCACATCTGCGCAGCTCCCGTGATCTGCTACGAATCCATTTATGGCGAATACATCAGCGAGTACATCCGCAAGGGCGCCAACTTCATCTTCATCATCACCAATGACGGCTGGTGGGGAAACACGTCCGGGTACCGGCAGCATCTGACCTACGCATCGCTCCGGGCAATAGAAACGAGAAGGGAGATCGCGCGCTCCGCCAACACGGGCATATCGTGCTTTGTAAACATGCGCGGTGACATACAGCAGCCCACCGGTTGGTGGACCCAGGCGGTCACCCGGTCGGGTCTCCGCCCGAACAGCGAGCTCACTTTTTACGTAAGGCATGGCGATTACATAGCGCACGCGGCAATTGTGCTGGCGGGGTTGATCTTTTGTTGGTTTATTATAAAAAGAAGAAAGTAGAAGGTAGAAGATAGAAGACAGAAGACAAAAAAAGGATAAAAATTATGGAAAAAAGAAAACCCGCAGAGAAATTTGAAGACCTGATCGTTTGGCAAAAAGCGCATCAGTTTTTACTGAGCACGTACCGTTACACGGCTGCCTTTCCTAAAGAAGAGATGTACGTTTTAACCAGTCAATTCAGAAGGGCTGCAATCTCTATCGCTGCGAATATCGCGGAAGGATTTAAAAAAAGAGGGAAAAAAGATAAAAGAAGGTTTCTAAATATAGCCCAGGGGTCTACAGAGGAGAGCCGTTATTATCTGATCCTTTCCCGTGATCTGCATTATGGCGAAAATGCACAACTTACCGAACAATTGGTGGAAGTTTCAAAATTACTTGAATCTTACTATTCTGCCATTCTAAATTCTGAATCGTGAAATAACGAATAAGGAGAATAAAGAATTCAGAATACAGAATATAGTATACAGAAGAAATGAAATGTAATATTGTAAAAATAGGAATGCAAGAAATCAATAAACACATCTTCTCTTCTTCTGAATTCTGTATTCTGATCTTCTGGATACTATTCTTCTGTATTCTCCTCTTCTCCATCCACCAATGAAAGGAATACTGCTCATCAATCTCGGCACTCCCGATTCGCCTTCGGTAAGGGATGTTCGGAAATATCTTTCGCAGTTCCTGAACGATCCGTATGTAATGGATATTGATCCCGTTTCGCGGTTCTTCCTGGTAAATTTCATCATTGTTCCGTTCCGGGCAAAAAAAAGCGCGAAGCTCTATGAGCATATCTGGACAAAAGAAGGCTCTCCCCTGCTCGTTCACGGGAAAAAGTTGCGGGATCTCCTGCAGCAGGCGCTGGGCGCGGACTACTGTGTCGCACTGGGCATGCGGTATCAAAATCCGTCCATCGAAAGCGCTTTTCGCGGGCTTGCTGATTCAAAAGTTGATTCGATCATCGCAATCCCGCTTTACCCGCAATATGCGCTCTCCTCTACGGGGTCTACCATTGCAGAGGTTGAACGTGTCGCAAAAAAAATGAATTACCGCAAGGTGCGCATCGTTGACCGGTTCTTTGACCGCAGCGATTTCACAAATGCGCTGGCTGGCGTGGCGAAAGCGTACGACCTGAACGATTACGATCATTTCCTCTTCTCGTACCACGGCCTGCCCGAGCGGCAGATCAGGAAAGTGTATCCCAACCATTGCCGGATCAACGATGAGTGCTGCGCATCGGTAAGCGAAAAGAACATCCATTGTTACCGTGCTGCCTGCTTTGAAACCACGCGGCAGCTGGTGAAGCGGCTGAACATACCGGAAGGGAAATACACCACGGCCTTTCAATCGCGGCTGGATGATAAATGGCTGAAGCCGTATTCAGACAAAGTGGTGGAAGAAAAAGCCAGGCAGGGTGTTAAGCGCATGCTGGTGTTCTCCCCCGCCTTTGTAGCCGACTGCCTGGAGACCCTTTACGAGATCGGCATTGAGTATGAAAAAATATTTAAAGAGAACGGGGGGGAGAAACTGCAGTTGGCAGAAAGCCTGAACGAGGATCCGCTGTGGGTGGAAGCGCTGAAGAAGATGATCACCGCGCTTTAGCCACAAAGGTGCTGTTATCGCCTCCCGATGACACAATAATCGTTTTTTGCTTTGCGGGGGTAAGCATGGTTATGGCAATTATTGCCACTAAAAACAAGGTGATGGTAAGAAAAACCGCTTTGAATAATTTTTGCATAAGCCCTTACAAATAGACGATTTTTAGTTATAAAGCTGCGTACTCATAGTCTGTTTTTTCACTCTACTTATTAACAAAAAACCCGGCCGGATCGGTCAGGTTTTTTGACTTAGCTTTTTAAGTTTATTATTGTTTAACCAACCGTTTGTTAAGCGATTTGTAGTCGGTTTGCAGGTTAACAAAATAGGTTCCCCGCTCAACCCCGGAAAGATCGAGCTTCACCTGGTTGTTGCCTTCAGCGGCTGAGGATTGATTGCTCATCACCAGCTTGCCCGTTATATCATACACATTCACGGTTACGCGGGTGGAAGAAGAGCTGTTAAACAGCACGTTCAGCTCTCCTGTTGCCGGGTTGGGATAAACGGTGAATGAATTCTCATCGATCTCGGCATTGTTGATCGCAACCAACTCGGAATATTTGTATTTGCCATCAAAATCCGTTTGCTTCAGGCGGTAGTAGGAAATGCCGGGGTAAGGCTGCAGGTCAATCGTCTGATACCGGTTAATGCTGTTGCTGTTTCCAGCACCATTAACCTTTGCTACAAATTCGAAATTCTGACCGTCTTTTGTTTTTTCAATGGTAAAATAATCGCTGTTGGTCTCAGAGGCTGTTGCCCAGTTCACGAAGGTAACGCCCCCGTTGAGCAACGCAGTAAGCGAAGTAAGCTCCACCGGCAGCGGGGAAAGGTTGCTGGCAACTGCCCAGGGAGAGAATGTGGTTACGCCCGGAACCTGCACCCAATTGTATCCGCCTGTAGTGCCGGTGGTTTGACCGGCAAGAGCGGGCTGCCATTTACTTGTACCCACATCGTAGCGCTGCGCGCGCTGAGCACTTACAACGTTGTAGGGTGCGGCTTCCATCTCACCGGTGCCTGACCCCGCATTAGCGTCAAATCCGAATATTAAAGTCGCAGTGGGAGTCGCTGACACTGTAATTTGCCAGAAGCGGTCAACTGTAGCATCGCAGTTATTATTACCTCCGCCAAAGCTGCAGGATAAGCCGGTGGTGCTGTTAAGATTGGCAACAACCTGAGGGGAAGAAGGCAACGGGCTGTTTGCCTGGTTTGTTTTATAGGTGGACAAAGTTACATTACCCGCTGAAGCAGTTGTAACATTAAATGTAAACGGAATATAAACCCCAGCAGCATTGCCAAAGGGGAACAGGTGAGCCCCTGTAGCGGTTGAGCCGCCTGTCCATGTTATTTGCCCGGAATTGTTTGTTTGTTCACTAAGAACGTACCCGCTCGTTTGAACGATGCCTGTAGTGGCGGTATTGGTGACAGTTAGAGTAAGAGAATTCAAATCAAACTTTCCTGCCTGAGCATTGTATTGGTTTGATACAGTTGCAGCTTTACTCTGAACAACTCCACCTGAACCGCTGTTATTAACCGTAAGGTTGTAAAAAGTGGTGTTGCTTGAGCCTCCCAAACTTTGCGTGGTAGCGCCCGACCCATTAAAGGTTACAGTCCCTGTAGTCGCTGTAAACGTACCATTGTTTACCCAGTTGGATGCGCTTCCTACTCCATTCAGATAGATAGGAACTGGCGTTGTATTCGCTAAGGGAAAACAATTCGGGCAATCATCGTACAAATTCGAACTGGCATATATGGTTAAGCTTCCAGCCATTGTAAGATCAGTTAAGCTGCCGGCATCAAGGGAAATATAATATCCCGCATCGCAGCGGAATGTTACATTATAGTAATCATTATCATACAAATTCCAAATCCCTGATGCGGCCTTGCCGATAAGGTCCCACCAAAATGTTCCAGTGCTATGATTGAGGCGTGCTGGAGTAAGAACCTGCGAAAAAATCTGGTCCTGAAAAACACCCGTATTCAGGTTTAATGTTCCATATTGATTAATGGCACTCGTAGCAGTTAGGGTATAGGACGAAAGACTTAATGAAGTTCCGACAGAATTATAAATATAGATCTCCGCTATGTTTACATTCGTTCCGATGGTGGTGGTGGAAGCGCTCCAAAAATAGATATGGCAGGTACTTACATTCCCGGCCGCTGACAGCGTACCTCCCACTTTATTCATGAATATATATTTGGTACCCGTATGACTCAATGTGCCATTGACTGTAACATCCCCGTAAATATCAAAATAGGCACTGGCTCCAGAGGTGGAGAAGGTTAATGTTGCTCCCACATTAATGGTGAGGTTCCGGGCATGGTAAACAACATTGTTGCCCATAACAGGCGAAAAAGTTGTACCGGAAGGAATAGTCACGTCATCGCTATTAGTGGGTACTGTACTGGTCGACCAGTTAGAAGCAGTCGTCCATGCTGTGCTTGTACCACCAGTCCATGTAATGGAGGCGGCAACCTGATTTCCTCCCGAAGGCCCTTTTGTACTCACGGACATATTGTTGTCATCTGAAAGGTTGTAAGAAATCTCGGGATTAATCAAATAGGGACCGCTTCCCGATGAGGTGGCAATAGTCTTCGCGGCTTTGTTTTGATCAAATTGCGCATAACAAAACTGAGAATAAAAAATGATTGCGCAAAAAACGTTCAGAGTAATGTATTTTTTCATAATGTTCTTAGATTTTATATCAAAAGAAGGACACGTTAAAACCTTAAAAAGTTGCTTAAACAATAAAATTAGCAATCAAATATAACGTTTTTATATATGTCTGAATGCAGAATTCGCTTTAAAAATTAACATTTAGACGATCTAAAAAAATCAATCGATGAATTAACAAAAAAGCCCGCTTAATTGCGGGCTTTTTTGTTACAAGGGTAATTGTATATTATGGCTTCTTTATGTAATTTGTCGTGGCAGCAGTATCTGTGGTAGTAGGAAGAGACTTTACATCGCAGCCGCCAACCATATCGCCATGAGCAATGTGAGCCGGCAAAGCATTAACCGAAATGTCTATGGTTTGCATATTATCAGGATTTCCGGGAGGAAAGTGGCAAATGGTTACTTTATCGCCACTGTGCGAATTTACAGTAGAAATAAGGCAGAGAGTTAGAACTGCACCGATTGTAAAAATTACTTTTTTCATAATTGTTTGTTTTGGTAGTTTTTAATTCGGGTGCAAAAATAAACCAAAATTTGCCAAAGTCAAGTTTTGGTCGAAGTTTTTTGTTAACCGGTCGAAAATATATGATGTTTAGTCTGCTTCTATTAATAAAAAACGCTAAAAAGGGCATTTTTTCATGCGTTTTATGCATATTTTAAAAAGATGAACTGATTCTTTTAAAGAATCTATCCATCGCGTTACGCGATGCATGCACTCTTTCACGCGATCGATGGATTGTTTAAAGCGTTGGTTTCACCGCGAGAAAAGATCGATGCATTCTTTCACGCGGTCAACTGATCGTTTAAAAGATTCTGTCGATCCTTTAAAGGAACCCGTGGATCGCGTTAAAAAATGAAATGATTGTTTTAAAGGATGAATCGAATTTTTAAAAGGAAGCAGGCAACCTGCTAAAGATTGCCTGCCTGGCCAAGTCCGTTAACCGGGCCGTTTTAAACGAATACCACCAGTATCCACTGGCTCCACCCACCGTATTTGCCCTTGCGCAATATCTGGCGGTTGCGAAACCACATTTTGGCGCCTGCCGCAAAACCGATTACGATTTTTGTTCCCGTGCCCGTAGGATCGAGATCAACGGTGGTAACGCCTCCATCGGGGCTCTGCTGCCATTGGTGAGGGCCGCTGCCTTTTGCCGTAAGTGTTGCCGAGCCGCTTATTTTTCCCTGCTTGTATCCATCCTGCCTTGCTTGCCGCAGAGCCGATTTTTTAACGCCCATGGCGCTGCTCGTAATAATTGCTTCGGCATTGGGCGGGTTGGCATTGGCGGCAGCCTGCACGTCCAGGTCGCGCAGTTGGTAAAGGTCCTGCTTCAGCTTCGCCAGGTCGGCATTGCGGGCATCGGCCGATATAGTGGGCGGCTTGGTTTTGGTGCCCTGCTCATCGGCCAATAGCTTTGCCAGGTCGGTATTGAGCTGGGCCAGCCTTGGCGCGGCATTCGGAAAACTGGCGTTGCCGTTCATTGCTTTGTATATGCTTCCGGCATAGTTGGCAAAATCGTTGATCCTCCTCGGGAACTTCAGCACGGCAATGATGCGCTTTACGATTACTTTGGGTTTGGTGCTCATGATCTTTAGTTTTTAGTTTCACTGAATAATTTATCTGTTTTACCGTTAGGCATGAAAATGGTTCGGTAGGAATTCCCGTACACGTGCGGGAAAACCCGCATAGTGCAGGTAACAAGTTCTGAAAAGGAGGAAGAATGGTGCTGCAGAAGTTTTACAAGATGGCCCGGCAGCGGGGCAGGTTAAGGTTCCGCGAGTTTTGCGTGCTGTGGCTTGCCGCGCACGACAAGCTTAATAAAGACATTGCATCTTACCTGAAGCGGAGCGAAAAGCACGTGGAAAGGATTGCCGGTGCCGTTTGCCGCCAGCTGGGGGCGCATAACATGAAGGGCGCCATTAATAACGCCTGGAAAAAAGGGATACTGAACGAGTGGAACAGCTAATGAACGCTTTTTAATTTTACAGAAAAAAGCCCTGATTGTTCACAGGGCTTTTTTGTTCATAATTAAAATGGTTTTACCCTATCACATATAATTGCATGAGAGTTGCCACCGCAGCAAGTCCTTGGATGACAAAATGAATATAAAAACGATGGTCAGAATTTATTTTATCCGTTAATTTGCAGGGAGAATGAACCTGCCGGTTGCAATAGCTTTTTTTACGCTTATGTGCTTTGCCGCGAACGCTCACGCGGGCGAAAGCAGTGCCCCCGATTCGGCCAAAACGGTCAAACACCGGAAGTATAAGTTCGAGCTCGACTATTCTCACAATCATTCATACCGGGGCCGAAAGGATACCACAACCGGTGATAAGCCCCTGCTGTCTCCGCTGTTTAAATATACGGCTCGTTCGGGTTTTTTCACCCGGTTCAGCCTGGTGGACGTGCCGGGCACTTCCAAATTATTCGATGAGCTGGACGCGGGGCTGGGATGGAACTTTAATTTCTCAGATAAATGGGATGGCGGCCTTTCGTTCGAACATTATTTTTTCGACAAGGATGTGAAGCGTATCAAATCGGCCGTGCAGAACGATATCGGGCTCTCCACCGGCTTCGACTCTAAGATACTCTATACCGGGCTGACCTTCGACCTGATGAGCGGCCAGCCCAAAAAACTCAGCTCCAGCAGCGCGTCCAAAACCATCCGCCAAAGCGACATTAACATTGATTTTTCCAACACGCATGATTTCGATATTGAATTGAAAAATAACAAGCTTCTCTCACTTTCGCCCGAACTGGATATCCTGGCCGGAACGCAAAAACTGCTTGCCACCAGCGGATCCGATAAGAAATCAATGAACTTTTCGCTTACGGCTTACATTTGTTATTTCAATATACTCTACCATGTGAACAAATGGAACTTTAAGCTTTCTCCCAATTATACCATTCCTCAAAACACCCTCCAGGGGCAATACTCAAAGCCCTATTTCATCATGTCGGCCGGTATCAGCTACACGATAAAGACATAAGAAAGGAATTTGTGGCACGATTTTTATTGGTAGCTTTGCATAACCCCAAAAACGACCATCACATGAAAAAATTAATCTCAACGGTACTGGTTGCATTCATTGCAATTGCCGTATTCGGACAAGCCCCTGCTACTCAACCCCAGAACGGTGGCGAAAAGAAAGAAGTAAAAAAGGATAATGCCGAGGTCAAGAAAGACAAGGCCGAAATCCAGAAGGACAAGCAAGAGATCAAGAAGGACAAGGAAGAAAGAAAGGACGACATGAAAGCTGGCGACAAAGCAGGCGCCAAGAAAGAAACCCAGGAGATCAAGGAAGAGAAGAAAGATCTCAAGGGCGATCGCAAAGACCTGAAAAACGACCGTAAGGATAAGCATCACGACATGAAAGAAGGTCACGGAGGCAAAAAGTAAGAGCAGCCTACAAGCAGAAAGCCGGTAATGAACTTACCGGCTTTTCTTTTTAAGTTCGGATTTATGAAGCCAATTTATTCTAACACAAAAGAAACCCTTTCTGATATCATTAAATTTTAACCCGGATTTTTCAGTGGGATTTTAAGTTTACGGGTTTAATTAATATTCTGATGCATACTATAATTTATTCTTTTGAGCCTTTTTTGAAACTTTTCTTGTTTTTCTGCCGTTCAACCCCGTAATTCCGGTAAATTAATTACTTTTACAAACCCAATTAAAACCGCACTGCCATGAAAAAAATTATTCTTGTTTTTGTACTCTTATTCGGAATATCCTTGGCGTTTAATTTTAAATCAAATGCAGGATGTGAAGTAGACTTACCTAATCAATTGCAAGCCTGCTTTAATTCGCAACAGATAAACTTAAACGTTACTGTTGATAACGATTATGCTTATGTTAGCGGCAGCCTGACATCAGCTCAAATAGGCCAAGCCCAGAATTGTATTAATACTTATAATTCCGCAGCGGCAAGTTGCGCAGGCGCTCCTGTTCTGGAGATACAAAATGTGAGTGTGGGAAATACCGTTTCGAACGGGTTGTCCAATCCTTCCAGTGGAGGTGGCTCAAAAGCCGGTGCTCATCATTAAGAAATTATTTGCGAAAAAACCCCGAAATGTCCTTTCGGGGTTTTTTTATATTTTTACCGGTCCAAAAAACATAAAATGAAAAAATATTTATTTGTTCTCTCCGCGCTTTTTATTTTCGGCTGCAGCAGCGAACCCAAAGAAAAAGCCGGCAGGGAAAATGCTGACAGCGCCAAAAAGGATACGGCTAAAACCGCCATGTACAAGATATACTCGCTGCCTGCCGCCATGCAGATCCCAACCGCCATCAAAGGCATGAAAGGTAACTTTTCGGAGGAGTACCTGAAGCCCACCAATACCAAGGATGTACCGGCCTCCACCAACTTCAGCAAGGCCGTGAACATGGGCATGTACGGCATCGACATGGGCTACTGCCTGCTGTATGAGCAGAACCAGCTCGCCATCAAATACGTTTCGCGCATTGCCCGCCTGGCCGATGAGCTGAAGATAACAGGCGCCTTCGAAGCCAACGTGATCGACCGGCTGAAGAACCAGGTTGCCAACAAGGACTCAGCTTCCTACCTGTTATTAAGCTCGTTCAACAATGCCCGCAATTTTTTGCGCGACAACAAGCGGAACGAGGTGGGCTATCTCATTGCGGGCGGCTCGTTCGTGGAAGGATTGCACCTGGTTTCGGCCATGGGCAAAAAGAACAAAAGCAAGGAGATGACCATGCTCATCGGCCAGCAGAAGCTGTTTCTCGATAATATAGTGGAACTGCTGGTCAATTATGAATCGCAGGCCGATATCAAATCGTTCAACGACAAGCTGAAGGACCTGAAAAAAGTTTACGACCAGGTAACGATCGAGTACGAACCCGCATCCGACCCCAGCACGCAAAAGATAAAGGACATCCGGATCTCGGACGAGCAGATCGCTTCCATTGCGCAGAAGACCGAAGATATCCGCCAGTCGCTGGTGCAATAACCTGTTGGGCGGAGTAATTACATTTGCTCCGTGCGCAATTCGCGGAAATTCAATATAACCGATATCCCTTCTTTTAAGAAGAAGCTCCTGCATTGGACCAGTCACCATTCTACCTTTGCTTTCCTTAACAGCAATAACGAAACAGAAGGCTACGAATGTATTGTCGCAACAGGCAAACAAGGAGATCTTTTTTCTGCGGCAAATTCATTTGAAGGCCTGAAGGACTTTTATGATTCCTGCCCCGACTGGCTGTTCGGATATTTTTCCTATGACCTGAAAAATGAGATCGAGGATTTACGCTCTGAAAATTTCGATGGGCTGAAGTTCCCCGGCCTGTACTTCTTTCAGCCCGAACTGGTAATAACGCTGAAGGGCCATGAGCTGGAGATCCATTCCCGGGCCAATGAGCAGCTGGATCCTGTTGTGCAGGAGATCGGATCCTGTTCGCCAGATCCCCGTGCCCTTACAGCATCGTTCCGGATGCAGCAGCGCATTACCGAACAGGAATATCTGGCGAGCGTTGAACGCATACGGCAGCATATCCACCGCGGGGATATTTATGAAATGAACTTCTGCATGGAGTTCTTTGCGGAACATGCGGAGTGTGATCCCTGCCTGCTGTACGAAAGGCTTAATGAAATTTCACAAACCCCCTTCTCTGCATTTTGCCGCTTCGGTGACAAATACCTGGCATGCGCCAGCCCCGAACGGTTCCTGAAGAAGACAGGAAAGAAACTCGTCTCGCAGCCCATCAAAGGAACCGCTCCGAGAGGTGCCAGCGAGAAAGAGGATGAGATACTGAAGCTCCGATTAAGGAGCGATAAAAAAGAGCAAAGTGAGAACGTAATGATCGTGGACCTGGTGCGCAACGATCTTTCGCGCGTTTGCACGAGCGGAACCGTAAAAGCAGATGAACTGTTCGGCATCTATACCTTCCGGCAGGTGCACCAGATGATCTCCACCGTAAGCGGTGAACTGCGCGATGATGTGCACGTGGTTGATGCGATAAAGAACATGTTCCCGATGGGATCCATGACGGGCGCGCCCAAGGTGCGGGCGATGCAGCTGATCGAGCAATACGAACGCACGAAGCGCGGATTGTTCTCCGGTGCGGTGGGCTACATCACTCCCGGGGGTGATCTCGACCTGAACGTGGTGATCCGCAGCATCCTCTACAACGCTTCGGAAAAATATCTTTCATTCTCGGCAGGCAGCGCCATCACGGCAAATTGCAATGCAGAAAAGGAATACGAAGAATGCATGCTGAAGGCGAAGGCGATGTTCGAGGTACTAAGTTGATTAAGTTAATTGAGTAAAATGGTTGAATGGGTTAAATCCTTTAACGGTCATCTGTTTTATCAAAGGATATCTGACTTAATTAACTTATTTAACTTAGTCAACTCAATCAACTAATTATGCTCGCAGACCTTCAGAACTTCATTGAGTCGGAAAAGCTCTTCAATCCCTCCACCGACCGCGTGCTGCTGGCCGTGAGCGGGGGCGCAGACTCGGTGGTGATGACCGAGCTGTTCAGTCAGACCGGTTACAGGTTCGCCATTGCCCATTGCAACTTCGGGCTGCGGGGAAAAGAGTCGGATGACGATGAAGCATTTTGCGAAAGCCTGGCGCGCAGGCACAAAGTGATGTTCCTCACCCGCAGGTTCGACACGGGCAAGTACGCGGTGGAGAACAAAATGTCGATACAGGCCGCTGCCCGCAAACTGCGCTACGCCTTTTTCCACGAATGCCTGGAGAAAGAGAAGTTCAGTTACGCGGCTACGGCCCACCACAAGAACGATGTGCTGGAGACCATGCTCATCAACTTCACGCGGGGCACGGGCATTGCCGGCCTGCACGGCATCCTGCCGAAGCAGGGGCATCTCATCCGTCCCATGCTGTTCGCCTCGCGCCACGAGATCGAGACCCACGCAGCCATGCAGGGAATAGCATTCCGCGTGGACAGCAGTAATTCTTCCGAAAAATACATGCGTAACAAGATCCGGATGCGCGTGATCCCCATCCTCGAAGAGATCAATCCCTCCATCGAACGGACGGCCGTGCACGTTTCCAAGAACCTGTATGCGGCCGAACAGATCCTGAAGAACCACCTGGCCGATGTGAAGAAGAGAACGGTGAAGCAGAAGGGGAAGAAGGTTTACATCAGCATCCGTAAGCTGAAGGAGCTTCACCCGGTGAAAGCCTACCTGTTCGAGTTCATCCGCGAATACGGGTTCAACGCCCACACGATCGAGAACATTGCGGAAGCCATCGGGGAAAAGCAGTCTGGAAAAAAATTCATCAGCGAAACGCATCTGCTGGTAAAGGACCGGAACGACCTCATTATTTCAGAGCAGAAATACACCAGCGAGGATTCCCCGGAGATCGGGATAAGTAAAAAGATGAGCCGCATTTCAAAACCGCTTGCGCTAAGCTTCAAAAAAGAAAAGGTGACGAAAAAGTTTGTGATCCCGCCCGGAAGGAACACCGCCTGCCTCGACCTCAACCAGCTGAAGTTCCCGCTTACGCTCCGCAAGTGGAACTTCGGTGAATGGTTCATACCCCTCGGAATGGGCGGGAAGAAAAAGATCAGCGATTACCTGGTGGATAACAAAGTGCCCGTGAACGAAAAGAGCGAGATCTGGGTGCTGGCCTCCGGCAACAACATCGTGTGGCTGGTGGGACACCGCATCGATGATAGGTATAAAATCACACCGCAGACCAAAAACTGTTTTCTTGTTGCGCTTAAAGGGTAAAATGTAACCCGTGGACCGAGCGTGCCGTAGAATCAAAAGTTGTTTTCAACATTACTTGACTTTTGCAGGCTTTTGTTTTAGTTTTACAAAAAGTTCTAAAACCCTTCCCCATGACAGCCTCTACCAAAAATCCGATCGCAGTTCAGAAAGAACAGATCGCTGCATTGAAATTCCCTGCCGAAGAAGTGCTCCATTCGCCTGATGATATCCGCTTGCGGCAAAAGCAAATCGAGCAGGCCATGCTGCTCGGCAACAACTACAAAGGCAAGGTAAAGATCGTTTTTGAAGATGCCGAAGGACTGAAGCAGGTGGAGACAACCATCTGGGGAATGACCGACAAGCGGATCATCCTGAAGAGCGACCTGGTGATCCCATTTCACCGCGTACACGAAGTAATCATCTAGAATTACTCCAGCATTTATATCTGGCATCCCTGCATGCCGGCCCGATGCCCACCGGGCATCGGCCTCATTTCACCGCGTACACGAAGTAATCATCTAGAATTACTCCAGCATTTATATCTGGCATCCCTGCATGCCGGCCCGACCTCCTGCGCAAAAAATCAAAATGACCTATTACTGACAGACCGGTGGCGTCTCAGTTAAAAAAAAGAGCGCAGTCACCCTGAGCGGAGTCGAAGGGTCGAGCGAAGGCCAACGCTACACGCTTCGACTCCGCTCAGCGTGACCTCCCCTTTAATACGTACAAAACAACCAAACTGAGACACTACCGACAGACCTGACCTTTTTGCCATTTCACCAAAATGGACTACCTTAGTTCGCTCAAAAATCTAACTCATGAAAAAAGTTTTACTCGTATTCTTTTCCCTTTTCATTCTTTCGATAAAAATGTTTGCCGGTGGCGGCCCGGACACTTACGGCTACACCTGGAAGGACATCAACGATGTGGGCGGTCCCACCTTCCAGTGGTTCGACATCTCGCAGATCGGTTCTCCCCTGAGCGGTCTTGGCGATGATAATTATGTGGGGCCGAAACCTATTGGCGGTAATTTCAAATTCTACTGGGGAACCTACAACAAGATCTGGGCAGGGTCCAACGGCTACATTTCGTTCGGACCGGCAAATATCGCTTCGCCTTTCCCTTTCATCCCCGATGCCAGCCCGCCCAACAACTACATCGCTGCCATGATGTGCGACCTGAACTTTACGGGCACCGGCAACCAGGGCAAGTGCCTTTACTACGCCAACCCCGATACGTTCTGCATCAGCTACATCGATGTGCCCTTCTGGGACCAGAACGTGCAAAGCTGGAGCGGGCAGAACACTTTCCAGATCATCCTGAACAAATCGGACAACAGCATTACGTTCAATTACCTCGTGCAGAACGGTGTGTCGTTCACGCAGGACCTCACCATCGGGATCGAGAACATCAGCGGCACGATCGGCCTGCAGCATTCAAAGAACGTGTATCCCACAGCTAACTATTCCGTGAAATTCTATTACCCGGGCAGCACTTCGCTGCAAGTGACCGATGCGGCCATTCAATGGAACCACGCCTTCGGTACAGGAGGAGTTTTCCTGTCCAACCAGGGAGCACCGTACGTGCTGAAGACCGATGCGTGGAACCTCGGCAATATCCAGATCCCGCCTTTCAACGTGGACGGGAATGTGTTCGATCCCAACGGCAGCCAGATCGTTTCCAATTCATTGCCCACCGACACCCTTTATCAGGGACAGGACACCGTGATGACCTTCCCGAACACTTTTTCTCCCGCACAGCCCGGCACCTACCGGTTCAAAGGGATCGTCTCCGGGGTATCGGGAGATATTTCGGCCGGCAATGACACCATCAACCAGGAGATCGTGGTGGTGGACACAACCCAAACCAATATGCGCCTTTCCTATTACCGCGGCACACCATTCGGTGGCTTATCGTGGGTGGGCGGCCAGGGAGGCGCGGGCGTGTACTTCAAGCCGCCAAGCTACCCGGTGAAGGTCGTGTCAACGGATTTCTACATCCTTTCTTCGAGCAATGCGGGCTTCTGGGCCAAGATCTATAAGGACAACGGACCGAACAACTCGCCCGGCACCCTGCTCGACTCGGTGTTTGTGCCGTACACGTCCATCAATTTTTCGGGCGTTACCACGGTTCCCTGCTCGGCACCGTTCGTCATCTCATCGGGAGGAGTGTACGTGAAATGGGACATGAGCGGCACCATCACGCTCGGAACGGATATGAACGGGCCGTTCTCGCGCCAGACCTACGAGGTGCTGAACAACATCTGGAGCGATTTCCGCTACCGCGAAACGGAGGACCTCGCCATCGGGCTCACTTACCAGAGCTACATAGTGGAGGATGTGGGCGCACCGCACATCATCTCCCCGCTGGCCAACGCCACCATTTCCTCACCCGTGCAGGTGAAATGCTGGGTGAAGAACTACGGGCAGGCACCGGACAATTCCTTCAAGGTGAAATACAAGCTGGCGAACAACGCCAACATCGTTACCGAAAATTTCCTGGGGCCGCTCATCAACCCGGGCGACTCGGCCCAGTTCACATTCGCAACGCTGCTCACCCCGCCTTACACGGCTGCCGACCTGCTTTGCGTGTGGACCTATAAATCCACCGACCTGAACGCGGCCAACGACAGCTCGTGCATCCCGCTGAACCTGGTGGGCATTGGCGAATATGAAAACCAAGCAGGCGTTCACGTGTACCCGGTCCCGGTCAGGGATAACGTCACGTTCTTCTTCGACAATTTCCTCAGCGATCACGTTTCGATCCAGGTGTTCGATGTGATAGGCAACAAGGTGTTCGCAACCGAGCTCGAAAATGTATCGGCCCGCGAACGCCATACATTCGATCTCGGGCGGCTGGTGCCCGGAACATATTCCTACCAGGTCCGTTCGGGCGATAAGCGATCTTCTGGCAGGATCGTTAAAATGTAGCGCACGCTGTTCTATATATTATTTATAAGGAAGGGGCTTCGGCCCCTTTTTTATTGCATCCGCCCCTCCCCTGCCCGTTATCCTGTAAATCTTTTCCAGGGAGTTATGGAATTGCTCCGGCCGCGCCATCCTTATCCCAAAACCCTGAAAACCCAAGCCCATGTGTAACCTGAACATCACCATTCCCAAGCCCTGCCACGAGGACTGGAATAAAATGACCCCGGACGAGCGCGGGGCATTCTGCAAGGTCTGCAACAAATCGGTGTACGATTTTTCCAAAAAGAAAAAAGAAGAGATCGAAAGCATCCTTACCGAAAAGATCCTCGCGGGCGAAAAGGTGTGCGGACGGTTCAGCGTATCGCAGATCGACCAGCCTGAAGAAAGAACAAGAATATTTTCCGTTTCCACCCTCCGGAAATTCGCGGCTGCGATCTTCCTGGTGTTCGGCAGCTTTTTATTTTCCGCGAAAGCGAAAGCCCAGATCATGGGAAAGATATGCTACCGCCCGAAGAACCCGCCTAAGACCGAGCAGACTGTTAAGGGTGATACGGTGATGAATGTGAAAACCCCGATAGACACTTCGAAGGTGGATAAGACCGTGAAGGGAAATGTGAAGACGATAAAGAAAGAGCCGGAAGAGCTGAAAATGGTTGGTGAGATCATGTATGTTCCGCCTAAGAAGGTTGTTGAAGAGAAAAAACTTCCGAAGATCGATACGGCAAAGACCAAACCCATCGAGATCAAAAAAGAAAAGATCCAGGAGCCGAATATCCAGAATTATACGACCGGTGCAGTTGTCATGACCGTTAAGGACCAGAACAGTGTTTGTAACAACCAGAAGACCGTTACGAACGAGAAGCAGCATGTTGAGAATACTCCTGTGATCGACAAAAAAGCGCTGGAGCTAAGCTGCTATCCCAACCCGGCCAGGGACGAGGTGCAGGTGAAATATGTGCTGAAAGAGGGGGCCCAGGTTAAGATCGAGCTGTTCGACATTACCGGCAGGCCCGCAAAGACCCTGCTGAGCCCCGTGGAGCTCTGCCAGGCCACGTATGTTACCTCGTTCGATGTGAGCAGCCTGAATGCGGGAACCTACATCTGCCTGCTCACGGCCGGCAACCGCACGGCCAGCACCAAGGTGATCCTGGCAAAATAATTTTAAACGTTCATTCGCAAAAAGGCATCCTTGTTAAAAAAGGATGCCTTTGCTTTTTTCTATCTTTGTCAAAATAAAAAATTCATGACAAAAAATATTTCCTATGCGCTGAATGGCGTGCTGATCGTGGCGGTGGCTGTTCTTTATTACCTGCACTTTTCTCAGCCGGTGCAGGCTAAGACCGATGGTCCGAAGACCAGGACCGATTCGGTGAAGGTGCAGGCACCCCTTGCAGCTAATAATTATACCCCTAAGGAAGGTTCGATCGTATTTGTAAATGCCGATTCGATACTCGAGAAATACAAATACTTCGTGGTGGTGAAGAAAGAAGTGGATGCGAAGCGGTCGGCCCTTGAGAATGCATACAAGAGCGCCATGGAAAAGTTCCAAGCCGACTACGAAGAGGCCAATGCGCAGATGAGCTCGGGCAAGCTTTCGCAGGTGGACATCATCAACAAACGCCAGGAGTTCGAGAAGCGGCAGAACGACATCCTCGGCATGAAGAAGCGCCTGGATGAGATTGACGAGGAAGCGGAAAAGAAGAAGGACCAGCTGCAGAAAACACTTAACGAAGCATTGAGCGAATACTGCCGCGCACACGGTTACATCTGCATCCTGTCGTGGAGCGCCAGCGGGTCGGGTGCAGCGGGCATCGACCCGAAGCTGGATGTGACACCGGATGTGCTGGCCATGCTGAACAGGAAGTACGATGAAATGATCAAAAAGCCCGCGCATGGAAAGTAAGAAAGAAAAGCCGCTGATGGCGCACATCGACCGCGTAAAGGAATTCCATACGGTGTTCAGGATCGGAAGCCGTGAAGTGCCCGAGGGTTCGATTGAAGAGTGGGAATACAAGCTTCGTCACCGGCTGATGAAAGAGGAGAACGATGAATACCTCGATGCCTGCAAACGGGGCGACTTGGTGGAGATCGCGGATGCGCTGGGCGACAAGCTCTACATTTTGTTCGGCACGATCCTGAAGCACGGCCTCCAGCACAAGATCGATGAAGTGTTCGAGGAGATCCACCGCAGCAACATGAGCAAGCTGGACGAGAACAAGCAGCCCATCTTCCGCGAGGATGGTAAGATCCTGAAGAGCAACCTCTACTTTAAACCTGATATCCGGAAGGTACTGGAGAAATAATGGAGTTAGGTGATGATCACCCGCACGATCATCACGATCCCGCAAATGATGAGAATGATTCCCGCGAACCGGTTAACCTTGGTGAGTATGCCGGGCTTGAGGTACTGCGCGATCTTGTGCGCGAGGAAGCACTTGGTGATGTCGGTGGCCAGCACGGTAAGCAGCGTGCCCGCAAAGAAGACGATGATGTGGCTGTGATTGAATGAAAAGTTGGAGCTCACCAGGCCCACGATACCGATCCAGTAGATGAACACGAAGGGATTGACGATGTTCAGGAAAAATCCTTTGAGGAAGGTAAGCGGGATGTTCACGGCAGGTATCTGGATCTCTTCCTCATCGGCATGCACTTCTTTTTGCGCGGCATTGTACGTGCCGAAGATGATGAGGATGATGCCGCCCAGCACTCCGATCAGCAGCTTGTTCTTGGGATCGGTGAAGAACTGCGAAGCGCCCAGGTAGGCCAGCGCCACGCAGACCCCATCGCTGAGAAATATGCCCGATGCCAGCGCCACACCCGACTTGAAACCGTTGCGCAGGCTCGTCTGGATCAGCGAGAAGAGGGCGGGACCGATGATGATGGCCAGCGCAATGCCTGCAGTAACACCGGCAAGAAACGTTTTAACGAGGTCGGCAACCTGGTGGGCCGTTTGCTGCATCATGCGTTTTGCAATTTGCTTTCCCGGAGCCATTGCTCCCAGTCGGCAAGATGCTTATTTTTCAGCACACGGGGAAATTTATTTTGCGCGCCTTCCTTCCCCTGCAGTCTCATCCAGTCGTAGAACATGCGCGAGGGAAGCACCTCGAGAAAAACGTCCTTGAGCGCTGCCATCCGCTCCACGCGGTAGTCGTCATTCAGCGCTTTCAGGGCTTCATCGATCTTGTCTTTCAGCACGTGCGGGTCTGCCGCATCGTCCGTGCCGATGTACCACTTGTGTGCAAACAGGTTCTGGTAATTGATCCCGGCCACGGAGAACTCCTTGATCTCGATGTTCAGCTCTTCGGCCACCATTTCGATGGCGCGGCTCATGTTGTCCACCGACAGGTGCTCCCCGCACAGGCTGAGGAAATGCTTTACGCGCCCGGTGATCACGAGCTCCTGGCGCTCCAGCGAGGTGAAGCGCACCGTATCGCCTATCAGGTAGCGCCACGCGCCCGAGCAGGTGGTGAGCAGGATGGCGTACTCGGTATGCTCATCCGCTTCCTTCAGCGTAAGCACCTGCGGCTTTTTGGCGATGCGCCCGTCAGCGGAAAAGTTCTTGCCGTTGAACGGTACGAACTCGAAGAAGATGCCGTTGTTCAGCAGCAGCTTCATCCCTTCGGCATCCGGCCGTTCCTGGTAGGCGATGAACCCTTCGGAGGCCAGGTAGGTCTCGAGGTAGATGAGCGGGCGGGCCAGCAGCTTTTCAAAACCTTTTTTGTACGGCCCGAACGACACGCCCCCGTGCACGTAGATCTGCAGGTTGGGCCAGATGTCGTGAATGGTGCTCACCTGGTAATGCGCAATGATCTTCTCGAGCAGGATCTGTATCCAGGCCGGTACGCCTCCTATGATGCCGATGTCCCATTCCTTTGCTTTGCGCACGATCTCTTCGAGCTTGGCGCTCCAGTCGCGCTCGCGGGCGATCCGCCTGCCGGGCTTGTAAAAGTGTTGGAACCAGAAAGGGATCTTAGAAGCGGTGATGCCGCTCAGGTCGCCTTCGAAGTAGCTGCCGTTGTACTGCAGGTGGGTGCTTCCGCCCAGCAGCAGTATGCCTTTCTGAAAGAGGTCCTCGGGCAGGTCGTAGTGCGCGAGCGAAAGTATTTGCCTGACGCTTGCCTTGCGGATGGCGCTGATCATCTCGCGGGTTACGGGAATATGCTTGCTCGATGCTTCGGATGTGCCGGAGCTGAGCGCGAAGTGCCTCACCCGGCCGGGCCAGCAAACAAATGTTTCACCGTTCAGGCAGCGGTACCACCAGGCCTTGAAGATGGAGTTGTAATCGTGAACGGGCACCCGCTCCTGGAAGGCGGAAACGATATCCTTTTCGTTCAGCAGCTTCGGGAACCCGTACTGCTCCCCAAAAGCGGTGTGCTCGGCACTGGCAATAAGCTTGCGCAGGGCCTGCACCTGTTTTTTGTACGCATCGCCCCTGCGGATCACGGGCAGGTTCTTGCGGATCCGGATGGTGCGTTTCAGTATGGAACCCAGCAGCGCCATTCAAAGATTTGTTTCAACTAAATTAAATATATTTTTTCAGAAGGAGTACGCTTATAAAGCAAAAAAGCCGTCCACTGAGGCAGACGGCTTCCCTTTTTGAAAAATTTTTACCCCGCAGTCACCTTCTTGCGGATGGCATCCACTTTTTCCGAAAGCTTCTGCACTTCATCCTGGCTTACCTCGGTCTTTACCTTCAGGCCGGAGTAGATGTCCTTCACCGATTTAAGGTCCGCGATGACCGCATCGTAGGCGTGGTCGCCCGCAAACTGGTTGAGCAGGTCGTAGATCTTGTCGAGGTGGTTCTTTTGCTCCCACAATTTTTTGTAAACGGGCGCGGTCTTCTCGTCCTTTGGCGAGTTGCCCAGCGTTTGCGTGGTGGTGTAGAACCCTTCGATCCATCCGCCCGTGATCACCAGCGTGGCCAGCCCCAGGCGCTCGTTCGACTTCAGGGTCTTGTCCACCTCGGAATACGATTCGAAGATGAGCTTCTCCATGGAATCGCGGTTGGTCTTGTACTTGTCGTACATGGTAAGCGCGCGCTGGTCGAACGCAAGCGGGATGCCCAGGTCATCGGCCAGCTTCTTGGCGCTTTTCAGGTACGGAGCAATGTCGGTATACTGCTCGAAGGTGGCAATGTAAGCAATGTCGGCACCGTAAATGCCCAGGTTCACCGCCTTGGAGTTGTTCTGCGAATATTTATCGGTATTGGAAAGCGGGTTCAGCATTTCCTTCTTAAAAGTGAACTTTGCCGAGTTAAGGCTGGAAAGGATATCGAACGGGATCGGGATGTTGCTGATCACCATGTCGTATTTGAAATGCGTGAGGTCGCTGTGGGTGGTATCCCCGGTTGTTTTCGTTTTGGAGGTATCGGTATTGGTTGTGTTGCCGTTATCGGTGCTTCCCCCGCAGGCAGCCATCATCAGCACAACCGAAGCAACGAAGCAATAAGAAAGGAATTTTTGCATGTCAGGTTCTGTTTTCGGCACAAAGCTAATGAAAAAAGAAAGGAATCAAAATGCTGCGAAACGGCTTTGCATCAATGAAATGTTGAAAAGATTTTTTTTATTTCGGAATAATTTTTGCGTAATTTGAAAACCTAAAAACATCCCTTTATGCATTCATTCAAACCGCTGTTCGTGCCGGCCCTTGCGCTGATGCTGGGCAATTCCGCTTTTTCGCAGGTAAAGAAACTTCCGCTGGACGGAAAGACCTACGTGCTGGAAGTGACCGAGGACGGCAAGAAAAAACCGCTCGATCCCGATGACCTGAAGTTCAATGCAGGCAAGCTGAAGTCGAGCCTCTTCACCGACTGGGGCTTCGGAAGCGGTGCCTACGAATGCACAGTGGACTCTTCTTCGGGAGAAAAAGTGTACACCTTCAGCGCTGAGCTGAAGAACGACAAGAGCGAGGTGATGGCCTGGGAAGGAACGATCAAGGGTGAGGATATCGAAGGCACTGCCAACATTTCCAAGGGCAGCAAGCAAAAGCATTCCTACAGTTTTACCGGCAGCATCAAGAAAAAGAAAGTGCCGGGCAAGAAAGAGTAGCTTTTTCCAATGCCTGTGTGCGAGCCGTTCAGACCGGCTCTTGAGAAGGAAGTAAAGCCGGCACAATCTGCCAACCCTGCCCGATTTTATTCAGCGACAAGTCTGCCTGCAGCAATGATCCTATTACTGCTCTTTATTTCATACAAATAAAGTCCGCTTTTCATATCGCCCCTCTCGATCCGGAGGGAGGATGTGTGTATGTTTTGAATTTCCCTGACCTTTTCTCCCTCCATATCATACAAGGTGAATGTAAGGCCTGAAGGGTCTGCGGCATCCGGGGAAAAAGAAAGAGTTGCGAAGGCGGAGAACGGATTAGGAAATACACGTACCCCGGTTGTTCCCGTTTCGGCCTCAACACCCGTGGCAAGAGGGGCGTATTGCCAAAAGTCGTTGCGGTTGGTGCCATCCCAGCCCGTGCCGGCATACCCGTAAGAGCCGATGCTGAATCCGACCGCGCCTTCACGGACCGTACCCCCGAAGTTCATTCTCTGCGTCCACGAATTTCCAAGCGGATCATATTCCCAAAAATCCTTGCTGTCAACGCTCCCGGTGAACCCGGTACCTACGTATCCTTTGCCTCCTATTCCAAAGCCGATATTATGTTCCCTGCCGGTACCGGAATAATTTGCGATCGGAGCCCACGTATTTGCAGAGGGGTCGTACGAGTAAAACGTGTTGGTGTAGCCTGAGCCGGTGTAACCGCAGCCTGCATAACCCATGCTGCCTATAGTAAAAGTAACGGCCGCGTGACGCGCAGCACCCGGGAAGGGTGCTTTCAAGTTCCATGTGTTTCCCGAAGGATCGTACTCGTACCAATCGTTATACATTATCGCTCCATTTTGCCCCAGCCCGACATATCCTTTTGAAACAAATCCGAATCCTACCGGGTGATGACGCGGAGTGCCCGGAAAGTTTGCCTTCTGGGTCCACGAGTTCCCCACAGGATCATATTCATAAAAATCATTGTAATAGGTGTTTCCCACCCGTCCGCACCCGATGTATCCTTTAGCTCCGATGGAGATCCCTACACACGCATACCGCGCCACCCCTGGGAAGTTCGCTTTCTGGGTCCATGAATTACCGGAGGGGTCGTACTCCCAGAGGTCGTTATAATAATTGCTGTTGTTCCAACCGGTGCCGATATAACCTTTGGTTCCCACAGCAAAACCCGCTGCATGATACCTGGACACACCGCCATAATTCGCTTTTTGGGTCCATACGTTCTGAGAACGCGATAGCGTTGCCGAATGAATTACCAGTAAAATAACAGCAATCTTTTTCATGGTGTATTTTCTTAGTTAGAATTGGTGCGCTAATATGTCAGAACGGGTCAACAACCTTGAGGCGTGCGTTCGCGGGAAATCATACAATAGAAAAAACAGCATGCCCGCATGCTTTTTCATTATACCAAAGATATAAATATTCTTATTGAAAAAACAATGGGGCGGTGGTGATCAATCCTCGCTTTGCACGTTTAATTCCTTGCCTTTTTTCTTGGCGTGGTGGATGCTCGCGTTGAGCTCGAAGCCCAGCAGCAGCACGATGCAGTTGAAATAGAGCCACAGCATGATGACGATGAGCGTGCCGATGGAGCCGTACAATTTGTTGTACCGTCCGAAATGATTCACGTAGTACGCAAATGCGATCGATGTTGCGATGGAAAGCAGCGTTGCGAACGTAGAGCCGGCCGAAACGAACTTCCATCCTGATTTTTTTGACGGGCCCAGGTAGTACGTGAACGAGATGGCGCAGAAGAACAGCGCGAAAATGATGAGCCACCGCCCCCCGCTCACCAGGTAGATCAGCAGCTTGCCGTGCCCGGCACCGAATATCTTGTTCAGCAGCACTTCCGAATAAATGATAAGGGCTATCGCTGCGAGGAGCAGCAGGGTGGTAATGAGGACAAGCTGGAGCGAAACGAACCATTGGGTAAGCGGCTTGCGTGTTTCAATATCGTGATACGTTTTGTGAAAAGCGCTGATCATGCGGTTGAACCCGTTGGAAGAGAAATAAAGTGCCGCAAAGAACCCGAATGACAGCAGTCCGCCCCGCTGGTGCGTGATGATATCTTTCAGCGTGTTCTCCGTGGCCTTGAATGCGTTCTCGGGCATGATCTGCGCCAGTATTTCCATGAGGTAGTCCTGGAAATGCCGGATGGGAACGTACGGAATGAGCGTAAAGAAAAATATGACCAGCGGGAATATGGCGAGGAAGAAAAAGAAAGCGAGCGAGGAAGCCCGCGTGATGATGCCGCCCTTGTGTATGCCCGTAAAAAAGAAGCGCGAAACATCGTAGAGGGGGATGCCTTCGAACCCCGGCAAGATGATCCGTTCGGCCAGGGCCCTGGCCCATTTCCAGGTCTTTGTGCGCTTGAATGAATCGAAAAGCTTTCTGAACATCCGGTTCAGGAGGAGATCTTCAGGCTCAGGTCGAGGCTTTTCACGCTGTGCGTGAGCGCGCCAACCGAGATGTAATCCACTCCCGTAAGCGCAAAACTACGGATGTTTTTTTCACCAATGCCCCCCGAGGCTTCGGTTTCGAACCTGCCGCTGACCAGCCGGACAGCCTTCCGAAGTTCCGCTGGCGAGAAATTATCGAGCAGGATACGGTCGACCCCGCCCGCCCGCATTACTTCACGCACCTCACGGAGGGTCCTTGCTTCGACCTCGATGGGAAGTTTTTTATTCTTCCTTTTAAGATATGCCCGCGCGCGCGCAACCGCAGCTTCGATGCTTCCGGCCACATCCGCGTGGTTATCCTTGATCAGGATCATGTCGTACAGCCCGAACCGGTGATTCATTCCCCCGCCCGCGGCCACCGCCCATTTTTCCAGGACACGCATGCCCGGTGTGGTCTTGCGCGTATCGAGCACGCGGGCCTTTGTTCCCCTGCAAAGATCGCTGAGCTTACGAGCGGCAGTCGCGATCCCGCTCAGCCGCTGCAGGCAGTTGAGCACGGTCCGCTCGGCTGTGAGCATCGAAATGGCGCTGCCGGTAACCGTGAAAGCGGTATCTCCCTTCAGAACACGCGCACCATCTTTCAAATGGACCTTCATTTTTATTCTCTTGTCCACCCGGCTGAATATCATCTGTGCAAGCTCCACACCCGCCAGGATGCCTTTCTCTTTCACGAGCAGCCGGGCGGTCGCCTGCTCCCGCCTGCCTATGCAGGCCAGCGAAGTGTGATCGCCATCACGCACGTCTTCCTGTAAAGATGTTCGGATGAAATTGTTCAGATCGAACCGGTGGATCTTAGCGAAACGGGAAAGCGGGAGACTATTCCTCTTCTTCAAACCGGATCTGCTGGATGTGATTGTCATTGCCCTCCTTCTTCAGCACGAAGTAGACCTTGTATTTCCCCGAAGAGGTTTCAAGGTTGCCGATGGCATACTGGCCGCCACCGCTTTTGGAGGGGCCCTTGTGGGCAAGGGCAAAGGACTTGGGAGGGTGCTTCGAAAAGAAATTTTTCAGGATCAGCTCGGCCTGGGCCTTGCTGTAAAAATCTTCCTTATCCCCGATCTTGAGGTCCACATTATCGCTGAAGTACTTCGATATTTCCCTGGTGTTGCCCGCGCGGATGGCGGCTGCAATGTCATCGGTGATCTCACCCGGGGGAACCGCAGGAAGGAAATGGAACAGGATCGTGAGAATAAAGATTTTCATTGTATTTTTTTTTACAAACAGTGAACAACTATCACGCCAAATAATTGCTGATCGGTAAGCAAATTTATTGTTTTTTTGCAATGGGAAAAGAACCACATGAAGATCACCCTTATCTGGACCGGCAAGACCACCGAGGCACATATCCGCGAAGGCATAGGGATATACCTCGACCGGCTGAAGCATTATGTGAGGACCGAAGTGATCGAAGTTGCGGCCGGTAAGGGTTCCAATGCTGCAGAGGAAGGGAAAGCCATTCTGAAGCAGCTGCGCGCAGGGGATCATGTCATCCTGCTGGATGAGCGCGGAAAAGAATGTTCGTCCGTACAATTCGCGGAGCTTCTCAGCAAGCGGATGAGCTCAGGGTCAAAGAACCTGGTGTTCGTCACCGGGGGCGCGTACGGGTTCCCGGCAGAGGTCACCGCCCGCGCCAACGAAAAGCTTTCGCTCTCCAAAATGACCTTCACCCACCAGCTGGTGCGGCTGGTGTTCGCAGAGCAGCTCTACCGCGCCTTTACGATCCTGCGGGGAGAAAAATACCACCATTGAGCTTTTACCCCCGGAATTGGTAGATTTACCTTTAAATTACAAGGTGTTCAGGAAAAAGCTCGTGAGGATAGCGCAGTGATCATTGCGCAATGATCCGGATCTCCACCCTGCGGTTCTCCTCTTCCTGCGAGTTGTTGGCCGGGTTCTTATAGATCATCTGTGAATTGCCGTACCCCTTGTAATCGATGCGGCCGGAAGCGATCCCTTTATTAAGCAGGTATTCGTAAATGGACCTCGCTCTTTTCTTCGAGAACGACCGCATCTTCAGGCCATTCATCCTGTGCGGGGCATTCACATGGCCCGCAATCTCGATCTTTACACCGGGGTTGCTCTCCATGAAGCGCAGCAGCGAGAAGAGCGTAGGGCGCGATTCGGGAAGTATCTCGGTCTCGTTCACCTTGAACTTGATGTTGGGTAGCGTGACCTTCACTCCCACTTTTACTTTCTTGAGCCGTATCTCGAAGTCCACGTTGGCCGGGCTTTGCGTGGCATCGAACGATATCCTGGGCGCATACATTTTTTTGGTGTAGAACACATAGCCCTGCGCATTGCAGTTGATGGTGATGGTCTGCGAGCTGAGGAAGAAGACCTGCACGGATGAGGTGTCGCCTGCATGGAAAGGTTCACCGATCGTGTAGCCGGCTATGTCGATGTTGGCGCGCACGGGTTGGCCGGTCTCGTCATCCGTCACTTTTATGGTGAAAGGGGTTTTAAGCTCTTTCTCCGGCTTCTCAACAGTAATGGGGTTCACATCAATGCCGCTGGTCTTTTTTTCTTCGCGAATGGGCGCCTGCATGGAGAACTTGCCGGGCGAGGTCACGTTATCTACGGCCAGGTAATACACTTCGCCTTTTTCCACATGCAGCGGCTTGCTGAACGGGTTGCCCGGTCCCGAATGCACGAACTCCTCGGTGCCGGAAGCATTGAGCCCAGTGGTCCCGTTCCCTTTTCCGCTGGTGCGGGAAAGGTTCGTGCGGACCGGGAGGATTTTCCTGGCTCTCAGCCTGTCGCAAAACCCTTCTTCATCGTATTTTAAAAGGATGAAGTCCACATCATCGCCTTTATTCTCCGGTATGATCTCCAGTGTCAGCTCTTCCGTTTGCTCCACCTCGAAGCGGAACCACGAAACGTTATGTTCCTTCTCGAACCAATAAAGGCTCTTCACATCGGGATCGGATATCTCTGCATACCTGCCCGCGCCCCCGCAGCCGAGGCTGTCGGAATAATTCTTTTTCAACTCGGTGGCATCGATGCAATCGCAGTTTTTCTGAGCGGAAAGCTCCGCAGCAGCAAAGAGCATAGCGATGAAGGACAGGCTCCGCATAAGGAGTGCAAGTTTAAGAAAACTCATCAACGAATTACGAACAAAAAGAGCGAATATACGAATGGTTCTTCTCTGCGTTCGTATTATTCGTAAAGGTTTCGTGATTCGTTGATTAAATATTACTTTTAGTTCGTGAAGTCCAACAATCTCGGTTTCTTCTCCCTCACCATGATCTCCGTCACGCTGGTGATCGGCATGGGAATATTCCGCACACCGAAGGATGTGGCGATGGTGGCGCAAACACCGGCCATTTTTTTCCTGGCCTGGACCATCGGGGGACTCATCGCGCTCTGCGGTGCGCTCACCTTTGCCGAGATCGGTTCGCGCTACCCGGTGACGGGCGGCTACTACCGTATCTATTCCTATTGCTATCATCCGTCCATCGCATTCATGCTCAACTGCATCATCCTGGTTTCGAACGCGGCATCGGTTTCGGCCGTTGCGCTCATCGGGGCGGAATACATTTCAGGCTTTGCGCTTCCGAAAGAGATGCAGACGGACGCGGCCAACCAGGTGATCGCGCTGGGCGAGGTGCTGCTCTTCTTCGGGGTGAACCTGCTGGGATTGAAGACCAGCTCCAGGACGCAGAACGTGCTTGCGGTGATCAAGATCCTGATGATAGTTGTGCTTTGCGCAGCCGTTCTTTTTCCCCGGCCGGAAGCGCAGCACATTGCTTCGAATGCGCCTTCGGCACCACACGATTTTACCGGCCTGCTGAAAGCGTTAGGGCTGAGCCTGATCGCGGTATGCTTCACCTATGGCGGGTACCAGCAGACCATCAACTTCGGTGGAGAAACATCCAATGCCCGGAAAATTCTCCCACGCTCTATTGCTGCAGGGATCTCGCTGGTGATCATTCTTTATCTCTCCATCAATTTTGTTTACATATCGGTGATCGGGTTTGAAAACCTGCCGCAAACCGCTTCGATAGCGTCCGTGCTGGCCGAGGCGATCTTCGGCACGGCCGGGAAGAACGTGCTTACGCTGCTGCTTTTCTTTTCCGTGCTCGCCTACGTGAACGTGGGACTGATGTCGAATCCCCGGGTGATCCTGGCCATGAGCGAGGAAAAATTGCTGCCGGGCTCGTTCGGTAAAAAAAGCAGTGCCACTAAAACACCCTATGTAGCGTTGTCTATTTTTGCGGCCATGTCGGTGCTCACGCTTTTCTTTGCGAATGCCTTTTCGGTAGTGGTCAACTACATCATGTTCCTCGATTCCATCGGGCTCATTTCGGCCGCAGCCACTATTTTCATTCTCCGCAGGCGAATGGCCCATCTCGACAAAAAAGAAATTTATACGATACCGCTCTATCCTGTCCTCCCGATCTTCTTCATGCTGGCCTACTGCGGGGTTACGTTAAGCGTAATAATAAAGGATGCGAATGCCGCGCTGTACGGGCTGCTGATACTGATCGGGTTCTTTCCTGTTTACCTGGTCCTGAAAAAATTCATCTCCAGGCCAGCCCCGTGACAACTTTTTCTGCTTATCGGTCAATAAGTTACAGCAATTTTAAAATATATGTCTATACATATAATATTAATACCTACATTTGTACCGTGAAGCTCGAAGAAGAGATCAAGCAAAGCAAGTTCAGGAGCGAGTACCACAAGCTGGGGGTGAACATCATTTACACCGCCAACTGGCTCATGCACCACCACAACAAGCAGTGCAAGGAGCACGACATCACTCCCGAACAGTTCAACATCCTGCGGATCCTGCGCGGGCAGCATCCCGGGCCGGCCACCGTGAATCTGCTGATCGAGCGGATGCTGAACAAAATGTCGAACGCCTCGCGGCTGGTGGAGAAGCTGCGCAAGAAAGGGCTGGTGGAACGCCAGACCTCTAAGGACGACCGCAGGGCCTGCGATGTGCTCATCACCAAAAAAGGGCTGGCCCTGCTGGAAGACCTGGACAAGGTGGAAAAAGAATGGATGAAGCTGATCTCCCACCTTTCGGAAAACGAAGCGAAAAATGCGAACAAGGTGCTGGATAAGCTGAGGAGGTAATTTTTTTGAATTAATATATGTATATACATATACTGTCAACACAAACAACTAAAACAAAAGCAAAATGAAAAACCTGACAAAACAAACGGGCGCTCAAAAGACCTTTGAGGCCGACACCACGCTGAGCCGGCTGGAATGGACAGGCAAAAAGATCGGTGGTGCGCACAGCGGCACGATCGCGGTCTCTTCCGGGAAGATCGCCTACGAGGACGGGAAGATCACGGGAGACCTGGAGATCGACATGAACAGCATCTCGGTCACCGACCTCTCGGGAGAATGGAAAGAGAAGCTGGAGGATCACCTCCGTTCGGAAGATTTTTTCGCAACAGCTCAATTCCCCAAGGCGGAATTCAAACTGCTGAGCGTTGAACCGAAAGGACCCGGCCGCTATGCAGTGACGGGCGACCTGACCATCAAAGACCACTCGCACACCATCCGGTTCGATGCGGAAGGAACGGTGGAAGAGCACAAGATGACGTTCTCGGGCGAAGCGGTCATCGACCGTTCGAAGTTCGATGTGCGTTACGGCTCGCGGTCGTTCTTCGCCAGCATCGGGGACAAAATGATACACGATGAGTTCACCGTTAGGTTTAACTTTATAGAAATAAACTGAACAGTCATGGTCACGATCATTAAAAAAGAGGAACAAGCCCGCGGGGCCTTCGATGGAGGACGCATCCTCGAGCGGAAGCCCATCGGGTTCCCGCAGGACGGGGGCAAGCTCCGCCCCTACTCCACCCTGTTCTACTGGGCGCATGCCTGGAGCGAGCAAGGCGGCATGATAGGCGAGCACCCGCACAAAGGATTCGAGATCCTGTCGTTCGTGCTCACGGGCGGGCTCGAGCACTACGACAGCAAGCTCCGCGGCTGGAAAAAGCTGAAGGCCGGTGACGTGCAGATCATCCGCGCGGGAAATGGCATCACCCACGCGGAAAAAGTGGAGCCGAACTCTTCCTTCTTCCAGATCTGGTTCGACCCGGACCTGGACAAAACGCTGCGCAAGCCCGCTTCCTACAACGATCACGCAGGCGAAACCCTGCCCGTGTTCGAGGACAAGGAATCGAAAGCGAAGATCTACGTGGGCGGCACGCAGGTGGCGCTCGACAGCAAGGTGGATTACATCCAAGAGATCACGTTCTATGTCGCGGAAAAAATATTTCCGCTTAAGCCGGATTCTGTCTACTCGTTCTTCGTTCTCGAGGGGTCGCTGGACCTCGATGGAAAGAAAATGGAAAAAGGTGATTACGCAGTAGTAAAGGACGAAAGTGAAATGAGATTTTCATCCATTGGGAAGGACACGCGCATCTTCATCATCAAAACCCCGCTTGATCCCGGTTTTAATACCTATGCAAAACTAATGATGCAATAAAAGTCCCTCCCCTTTTTAAAATTTAGGGATCAAATGGACAGGAGAAAATTCATAACCAATTCAATCTTAGGAACAGGCGCTATGGTCACACTCAATTCATTCATGAAAGAATTTGGCGAGGAGAACCCCAATGGCGAGCTGATGCCCGTACTGTTCGTGGGACACGGAAATCCCATGAATGCCATCGAAAAGAACGAGTTCCACAACAAGTGGTCGGAACTGGGAAGATCGCTTCCGCGCCCCAAAGCCATTCTTGTTGTGTCCGCACACTGGCTCACGAAGGGCACAAGCGTTACGGCCATGGAACGGCCGAGGACCATTCACGACTTTGGCGGTTTCCCGCAGGAGCTTTTTGATGTGCAGTACCCCGCAAAGGGCTCACCCGGGCTGGCCAAAGAGGTGCAGGAGATGATCACGAAAACAAAAGTTCAGAGCGATCTCGAATGGGGACTCGACCACGGTACATGGAGCGTGGTGATGCCGATGTATCCCGATGCGGACATTCCCGTTTTCCAGCTTAGCATCGACTATTCAAAACCGCCTCAGCATCACTACGACCTGGCGAAAGAGCTTGCTTCGCTCAGGAAAAAAGGCGTGCTGATCCTGGGCAGCGGGAACATCGTGCATAACCTTGCAATGGTTAATTGGAACGGCAAACCCTACGACTGGGCCATCGAGTTCGATGAAACGATCAGGAAACTTATTGATGCAAAAGACCATGCTGCGATAATCGGCTATGAAAAGCTGGGAGCGGCAGCGAAGCTTTCCGTTCCCACCAACGATCATTTCCTTCCCCTTCTATACGCGCTCGCCCTGCAAGGTAATAACGAACCTGTTTCCTATTTCAACGAAAAAATAGACCTGGGTTCAGCTTCCATGCGATCCGTTAAGATCGGCTGATTATCTTTGCCGGATTTTTTATGACCCGTAAAGAAATATTCCTGCTGCTCACCTTAGCAGCCATCAACTTCACCAACATCATGGATTTCATGATCATGATGCCGTTGCAGGAATTTTTGGAAAAATCGTTCGACATCACGCCCCGGCAGTTCGGCTTCCTGGTATCCGCCTACGCGTTCAGCGCGTTCGCTGCGAGCATGACCGCATCGTTCCTCGTGGACCAGTTCGACCGGAAAAAAGTGCTGCTGTTCGCTTTTGCAGGACTGATCGTGGGCACGATCACGTGCGGTCTTGCAAATTCGTACGCCATGCTCATGACCGCGCGTATCATTGCGGGGCTGTTCGGTGGGCTGATCAGCGCGCAGGCGCTTTCCATTGTGGGGGATACATTCGCCTATGAAAAACGCGGGCGGGCCATGGGCCTGCTCATGGCGGGGTTCTCACTGGCGGCAATTGCGGGAGTGCCTGCTGCTTTGTGGATAGCAACAAAATTCGACTGGCAGGTGCCATTCATCGGCATCGGATTGCTCGGAGTGTGCCTCTTCATGCTCGCGTTCGCATCCATTCCTAAAATGACCGGCCACATCAAAGCGAAGCACGAAAGAAATGTTTTTGCAGTGTACCAGAAGGTGTGGAAAAGCCGCAACCAGCAGTATGCCCTGCTCATGATGCTTACGCTGATATTCGCACACTTCTCCACCATTCCGTTCATCGCCCCATACCTGACCAAGAACACCGGTTTCCTCCAGGACCAGTTACCGCTCATGTATTTCTTCGGTGGTATTTCATCCATCATCGTATCGCCCGTTGTGGGAAAGCTTTCCGACAAGTACGGCAAGCACCAGGTCTTTACGATCATGCTCCTGGTCGCTGTCCTGCCCGTATACTTGCTGACGAATCTTGGCCGCGTGCCGTATTACTACGTGCTGGTTGTCACCACTCTTTTCTTCATTTTCGGAGGCGGCCGCATGGTTCCTGCCCAGGCGCTCGTAACTTCGGTGGTGCCACCGAGCCTCCGCGGGGGCTTCATGAACCTGAACTCCTCGCTGCAGCAGCTTTCGCTGGGATTGGCCTCCTTCATCGGGAGCATGATCATTACAAAAAATGCCGCGGGCGAAATGCAGCACTACGACACTATCGGCTACATCAGCATTGGCGTAAGCCTGGTATGCCTCGCTGTTACCTGGAAGGTGAAGGCCGTGCAGATGACCCGGACAGATAAAATTTAAAAATTCCAAATCTCAAGTTTCAAAAAACAAATAAGCACCAATTTCCAATCATCAAATTCCAAAAAAAATTGGAATTTTACTATCGGGTTATTGGAATTTAGTTGGTGCTTGCTATTTGTAATCTGGAATTTCTTCCTGGAGATATCGTTCGATCAACCGCGGCAGCGCAAACTTTTTAATGGAACTTGTCCGCACCACTTTAAACTTTGAATCTTGAACCTTGAACCTTGAACTTATCCTGACAAACTGCGCATGAATGGTCTGGTGGCTGAGCTGGTGCTTATAGGAGTTTGAGACTTTCTGCACGGTGAACTTCCCTTTTACTATCTGCTTAAATGCCTGTGAAGAAAATATTTTCTCCGGGGAAAGCTTCTTTGAACTTTCGATCAGCGGGAAATCATACAGCCCTTTCCAGATGTCGTTCCCGTTCCGCTTGTTCAGCAATACGTTCTTCCCGTCATTCACCACCAGGTAATTGAACCAGCGGTTGCGAACTCTCGTCTTGCTTTTTTTAACAGGAAGCGATGAAACACAATTCCGCTCGTAAGCAAAACAGGAAGCATGGAGCGGACACCTGCTGCAGCCCGGATTTTTAGGCATGCACTGGCGCGCGCCAAACTCCATGATGGCCTGGTTGAACGTGCCCGGATCTTTTTTGTCGAGCAGTTTTTCGGCAAGCGCAAAAAATTGTTTTTTCCCTTTTGAAGAATCAATAGGGGTCTTTATCCCGAAGTATCGGGAAAAGAAGCGGAACACATTTCCATCCACAACCGTCCTGGCCTCGCCAAAAGCAAAGGATGCGATAGCCCCGGCCGTGTACTGGCCGATGCCTTTCAGCCGGATGATCTGTTCGTATGCAGACGGAAATTTTCCATTGAGGTCCTTCACAATAACTTTTGCTGTGTGGTGCAGGTTGCGCGCGCGGGAGTAATAACCAAGCCCCTGCCAGAGCTTCATTACTTTCTCCTCGTTCGCGTTTGCAAGATGGCGCACGGTCGGAAACGCTTCTGTAAACTTCATATAATAAGGAAGGCCCTGCTCCACCCTTGTTTGCTGAAGAATGACCTCAGAGAGCCAGATCTTATAAGGATCTTTTGTTGAGCGCCAGGGAAGGGAGCGCTTGTTCATTCCGTACCAACGAAGCAGGGTGCCTGTAAAATCCATGTTTCAAAATTAAGAAGAACATCGGATGAGCAGCCATACAATAAATTTCCGGAAGGCACGTTAGCCCCGCATCAAACCCGCTGAACTATGAAAAAAATCATCCTCCTCCCGGTCGTTTCATTCATGCTCACCATGTCCGCAACCGCTCAGGAAGGCTGCGCGGGTGTCTGCATCTCGCTTGTGCCGTATGTTAGCAATTCTTCTGTACCAGCCGATACGGTTTACCTGAACTCCCAGAATGGCATTACGCTCTACGCGAATTACAGCTCTTGCTGCCATGACATTTTTGGCGATTCGCTGAAGCTGATCTGGGCGCTGAACGGAAATCCATACGATACCACGATTGCTTACACAACGAGCAACTACGTATACACACACCAGATCACGACAACAACACCCGGGACCTACACGGTTTACTTCTGGGGTTTCTTTTATCCCAACAACCCGTACTACACCTGCAGGCACATCACGGTGCTGTCCGATAGCGGTCCTTCAGGCATCACAGTCTCATCGACCGAAAATTCCCCCGTTAAAATATTTCCGAACCCGGTGAAGAAGGAGATCACGGTCTCTTCTTCTTTTGCTGAAAAAGGAAAAGTGATCGTAACGGTCTATAATGCCGCGGGCGTGGAAATACGTGCAGAAGAGGAATTGGCAGAGGCGGGGCCCTACACAAAGACCATCGCTGCCGATGAATGGCCGGGACGCATTTACTTCATAAAGATCGATTCTCCTGCCGGAACGCAAACGAGCAGGCTCATAAAGGAATGATCATTTCTTCATCTCCGCGTAATACTTATAGAACAGCGGGATGGTTTCGATGCCTTTCAGGTAATTGAACACACCGAAGTGCTCATCGGGCGAATGAATGTTGTCGCTGTCGAGCCCGAAGCCCATGAGCACGCTGTCCAGCCCCAGCTCCGATCGGAACAAGGCAACGATGGGAATGCTTCCGCCCGTGCGCGTGGGGATCGGCTTTTTACCGAATGTTTCGGTCATGGCTTTGGATGCGGCCTGGTAAGCAACGGAGGTCGTAGGCGTAACAACCGGCTCGCCACCGTGATGGAACGAAACTTTCACCTTCACGCTTTTGGGAGCCAGCTTCCTGAAATGTTTTTCGAAAAGCTTACCGATCTTCTCGCTATTCTGGTCCGGCACCAGGCGCATGGAGATCTTTGCGTGCGCCTTTGAAGGCAGAACGGTCTTGGCACCCTCGCCTGTGTAACCGCCCCAGATGCCGTTCACATCCAGCGTAGGGCGGATGGAAGTGCGCTCGTTGGTGGTGTAGTTTTTTTCACCGGCAACATCGGCAACATCAAGATCTTTTTTATAGTTCTTCAGCGAGAACGGGGCCTTCGCCATTTCGGTCCGTTCCTTTTTGGGAACAACGACCACATCTTTATAGAAGCCGGGAATAGTGATCTTCCCGTTCTTATCGTGCATCTTCGCGATCATTTCGCAGAGCACGTTCACCGGGTTGGCCACTCCTCCCCCGTATACGCCCGAATGCAGGTCGCGGTTGGGACCGGTCACTTCCACTTCCACGTAAGCAAGCCCTCTCAGCCCGACATTAATGGAAGGTACATCGTTCGCAATGATGCTTGTATCGGAGATCAGGATCACATCGGCCGAAAGCCTGCTTTTATTTTCTTTCAGGAACACTCCCAGGTTCTCGCTGCCCACTTCTTCCTCGCCTTCTATCATGAACTTGATGTTGCAAGGAAGCGTGTTGGTGCGCATCATCAGCTCGAAGGCCTTGATGTGCATGTACACCTGCCCTTTGTCATCGCACGAGCCGCGGGCATAGATCTTTCCATCCTTCACCACAGGCTCGAAGGGAGGGGAGGTCCAGAGGTTGAGCGGGTCGGGGGGCTGCACATCGTAATGGCCATACACCAGCACAGTGGGAAGGGCGGGATCGATGATCTTTTCACCATAGACCACCGGGTGGCCTGCTGTCGGAATTATCTCGGCCTTGGACGTACCGGCATCGGCCAGCTTCTGGCGGACCGATTCAGCCGCACGGGCCACTTCGTTCTTGTACTTCGGATCAGCACTGACGGAAGGGATACGCAGCAGCTCGCAAAGCTCATCGATGAAACGCTGCTTGTTCTGATCGATATAGGACGTAATGGTGTTCATGAAAACGCTTTTTGAAACCGTAATAATTGTGTCAAGATCGTTTGTGCAAACCGGTGAAGACCGGCAAATTTGCAATAAAATTGTTCAATCCGAAAGGAAAAATGCAATTAAGTAAGCTTAACCTTTCCATTAAAATGCCGTTCAAAGTGCAACCTTTCATCCTTTATATGTGTCTTTATCGTATGTGTTGCTGCCCGACCAAATTGTTATTTTTGCCGACCAATCTGGTTTTTCAGTCGACCAAATCGAGACGAGTTAAATAAAATGGTTAATTTTGAATCGAATTCCAAACTACCTGTCCAAATGAATAAAGGTTTAAGTAAAATATTCTTCATCGTTCCCTGCCTGCTCCTCTTCGGTGCGTCCCATGCCCAGCTTATTGTATCCAACACCGGCAACTACGCCAGCAAGCCCTACCTGGTGCAGAATGTATTGGTGGGAACAGGCATAAGCGTGAGCAACGTAACATACAACGGTGCTCCAAATGCCATCGGCTTTTTCAAGAACGGAAATACCACCAACATCGGCATCGACAGCGGTGTGATCATGACCAGCGGTGACATCATCAATGCCATCGGTCCCAACAACCAGGGCTGGACCACCACCGCCAACGGCATCACGGCCACCGACAACGACCTGTTCCTGGTTTCGAACAACGGCATGCCGGTTTACGACAAGTGCATTCTCGAATTCGATTTCATTCCTACTTCCGACACTGTAAAGTTCCGCTACGCCTTCGGCTCGGAAGAATACCCCGAGTACGTGGGCTCCATCTTCAACGATGTGTTCGGCTTTTTCATTTCCGGCCCGGGCATCTCCGGACCTTACAGCAACAATTCGAAGAACATTGCCGTGCTGCCCAACGGGGTAACACCCGTGAGCATCAACAACGTGAACAACGGCAGCACCGACTGCTCGTTTGGCGGCCCCACCGGCCCGTGCCAGAACTGCGCCTACTATGTGAACAACTGCAACGGGGCCACCATCCAGTACGATGGTTTCACCACGGTGCTTACCGCCAAGCAGAAAGTGACCTGCGGCCAGACCTATCACATCAAGCTGGCCATAGCCGACATTGGCGACCAGGCATTCGATTCGGGTGTGTTCCTCGAGGGCGGCAGCTTCAAATCAACCGGTGTGCAGGTCACATCAGTCAGCAGCGGGGCGAACATTCTCGGCAACGACAGCACCCTTTACGAGGGTTGCGGGTCGCTTGTGCTCACGTTCAAGCGTGATCCCAACAACGTATCCACGCAGGACACCGCTTTCATTGCGCTCAGCGGAACGGCAACCAACGGAACGGACTACCCCGCGCTTCCCAACATGGTGATCTTCCCGGTGGGAATAAGCACGGTCACCATTCCTGTTACCGCCATCATGGATAATATTTCCGAGCCGACCGAAACCATCATCTTCACCATCACCACCAAGGGATGCACGCAGCAGGTCCCGCTCACCATCACCATTTACATCAACAACGTGGACCCTGTGACGGTGGCGGTGAACAGTCCTGGCGTGTGCGTGAACGATTCCGTTACGCTCACCTCCACGGTGAATGGCGGCCTGCCCGGCTACCAGTACCAATGGAGCAACGGGGCCGGCACCAACTCATCGGCAACGGTGATCGCCCTGAACAGCGCCACCTACACCCTGACCGTTAAAGACACCTGCGGCAACACGACAACCGTGAACGTGCCGCTGAACATACAGGCGCCCAATGCTTCGTTCAACATTTCGTATCCCACAGCCAACTCCGGTGAGTTCCACAATACTTCCACAGGAGGAGTAACTTACCTGTGGGACTTCGGTGACGGGGGCCCGACCTCTACGGTGTTCAATCCCACCCATACGTTCCCCGAGGCAACGGACACGATACAGACCTACCTGGTGATGCTGGTGGTGACCAGCTCGATGGGCTGCACCGACACGGCCTGGGAAGTGGTGCAGATCATGCCGGACTTCTACTTCTACACGCCCAACAGCTTTACCCCGAACGGTGACGGGCTGAACGATGTGTACACCGCGGTGGGAAGGGGCGTGAAGTCGTACCAGATGATGATCTTCGACCGGTGGGGACAAATGATCTACAAGACCGACAACATGGCCAAAGGATGGACGGGAGCGCTCGATGGCAAGCTGGTGCAGGAAGATGTTTACATCGCAGTGTTCGATGCGGAGAACTTCGAAGGAAGGAAGTTCCACAAGGTAACACACGTAAGTCTGATCAAATAGTAAGTATATTTAACAAAAATTCTTATGAACGGCTTCTTTCGCAAAGCGTTCACATCCCTCCTGCTCACCGTAGCGGGATTTTCTTTCTCTAAAGCCCAGCTGGTTGTTTCCGACCTGCCCCCCTACAATTCGGCAAGCTACCTCGTTCAGAACGTGCTGCTCGGCACCGGCATATCGGTGAGCAACATCACCTTTTGTGCCGACACGGGCCAGATGGGATTCTTCAACGGCCTGAGCTCGAACATCGGCATCGACAGCGGGATCCTCATGACCTCGGGCTGGATCGGCAATGCCGTGGGTCCGAACAATATCGGTTCGCAGACGGCCATCACCAATAATACCTGCTCCGATCCCGACCTCACCGCCATCTGCACCGCCACGGTGAACGATGCGAACATCCTCGAGTTCGATTTCATTCCTTATGCAGATACCGTACGATTCAAATATGTTTTCGCTTCGGAAGAATATCCCGAATGGGTGAACTCCACCTTCAACGATGTGTTCGGATTCTTCATCAGCGGACCCGGCATCAACGGCATCTATACCAACAATGCCGATAACATTGCGCTGGTTCCCAACACATCTATTCCGGTTGCCATCAACAACGTGAACAACGGCTCCAACGACTGTACGTTCGGGGGACCGAACGGGCCCTGCATGAACTGCGCGTACTACGTGGACAACTGCAACGGCACCTCGGTGCAGTACGATGGATTTACCACCGTGCTCACCGCGCAGCACGTGGTGCAGTGCGGGCAGACCTACCACATCAAGATGGCGATCTGCGATGCCGGTGACGAGGCCTACGACTCGGGCGTGTTCCTCGCAGCCGGGAGCTTCACGGCCACCTCGGTACAGATCACCACCAACATCAGCTATGGCGGACCGAACGATTCCACGCTGTATGAAGGCTGCGGGCAGGCCTGCCTGGTGTTCGACCGCGGAACCGCCAACCTCAACAACACCGATACGGTCCAGCTCAACATCTCAGGCACAGCGATCAACGGAACGGATATCGTGCCGATGATCCCCAGCCAGCTCATTTTCCAGGTGGGACAGGATTCGATCGTGCTTTGCTTCTCCGCTCCGCAGGACAACATCACGGAAGGAATCGAAACGCTGAACATCACAGCCGTGACCGGAACGGGTCTCTGCCAGAACACCACGCAGGCCACCATCTACATCAGCGATTACACACCACTTACACTCGCGGCAAGCAACGATACTTCAATATGCACGGGAGGAACGGTAACGATCTCCGCGAACGTGGCCAACGGGGTGCAGCCTTACACGTACCTGTGGTCTCCTGGCGGACAAACCTCTTCTTCGATCACCGTTTCACCAACCGTGAACACCACGTACACCGTGGCCGTGACCGACAGCTGCAACTCTCCGCAAAAAACGGAAGCGATCACCGTGTATGTTGTTCCGCCTGCAACCCTCTCTGCCGTTGTGCCCGACTACAACGTGTGCCTCGGTGATACGCTGATGCTGTCCGTTACTGTTACCGGAAGCGGTGGACCATTCTATTATGTGTGGACAACCTTAACTGGAAATGATTCGGTGCAAAACCCGCTGAGCCAGAACCCGCACGTGATCCCCACGGGCAACGGATCGTACCAGGTGACCGTTTCGGATGCCTGCGGTGACCAGGCGACAGACCAGTTCGTGGTGGCGCTTGCCGACTGCGAGATATACATACCCAACGTGATCTCCCCGAACGGGGACGGGATGAACGATGTGTTCTACATCAGGAACATCGAGCATTATCCCGGCAGCCGGCTGAAGATCTTTAACCGCTGGGGAAATGTTTTACTCGATGATCCCGATTACAAGAATACCTGGAATGGAAAGAACGCCCCGGACGGAACTTACTTTTTCGTGCTGACCCTGTCGGACGGAAGAACGTTCCCCGGCAACCTGACCATTCTGCGTCATAAATAATTTTTAAAAAGCTGCATGAAAAAGACCGCAGCAATATTTTCTGTTCTACTGCTTTGCCTGCAAAGCTTTGCCACGCATATTGTAGGCGGTGAGATCTATTACGATCACCTGGGCGGGAATAATTACAAGATCACATTAAAAGTTTACCGCGACTGCTACAACGGCCAGGCGCCCTACGACAACCCCGCGTACATAGGCGTGTTCGATTCGAACGGGAACCTGCTCGATACGCTGTCGCTTCCTTTCCCCGGGTCCACCGTGCTGCCGGTTACGCTCAACAGCCCGTGCTTCATTCCGCCCACCAACATCTGCGTGGAAGAAGCGATCTATTCCATCGTTACCAATCTTCCTCCCATAACGGGCGGCTATACGCTTGCCTACCAGCGCTGCTGCAGGAACCAAACGATATTGAACCTCGTGAATCCCGGGGCCGTGGGAGCCACTTACATCGAGACCATTCCCGATCCCGCGCTTGCCGCGGTGAACAGCAGCCCGCGCTTCAAGAACTTTCCCCCGATATTCCTGTGCGCAGGCAACCCGCTCAACTTCGATCACTCCGCTATCGATCCCGATGGCGATGTGCTGGTGTACAAGCTGTGCGACCCGTTCGATGGAGCGAGCCAGGCCATCCCGCAGCCGATACCGCCTGCAGGTCCGCCCTACGCTTTTGTCCCGTTCCAGTCGCCTTACTCGGGAACTTACCCGATGAGTTCATCGCCTGCCATAGCCGTCAACCCGTCCACGGGCATGCTCACGGGCACACCCAACATGATCGGCCAGTGGGTGGTAGGCGTGTGCTGCGAAGAATGGCGCGGCAACCAGCTCATCGGCATCCACCGCAGGGATTTCCAGTTCAACGTTACCAACTGCCCGCCCGTGCCCATCGCGTCCATTCCTTCGCAAACAACATTCTGCTTCGGCATGACGGTGAACTTCCAGAACTATTCCGTGAACGCCACCACCTACCACTGGGATTTCGGGGTGTCGAGCCTCACGAACGACACGTCCAATCTTTTCCAGCCCACATACACCTATGCGCAGCCCGGCACGTACACGGTAACGCTCATTGCCAACCCCGGCACTCCGTGCGCGGATACGAACGTAACGGTGTTCCAGATCTACCCGCTGCTGGCGCCAACCTTTGTGCCACCTCCACCGCAATGCTTCGTGGGCAACAGTTTTAACTTCACCGCGGGCGGGAGCTTCGTGGGCGGGAACACGAGCACGTTCCTCTGGAACTTCGGTGTCAACGCCACGCCCCAGACCTCGAGCCAGCAAAACCCGAACGGCATAACCTTTAACGCACCGGGAACCTATACGGTGAGTTTGACCGTATCGGAAAATAATTGTACGAAAACATACATCGATACGGTGCTGGTGCTGCCCATGCCCGTGGTGAACTTCAACGCCTTGCCCCAGGACGGGTGCGTACCGTTCACAGTGCAGTTCACCGACAGTTCCGTCACGGGCGCGGCCGTAGTGACCTACACGTGGGATTTTGGTGACGGGAGCCCTGTTTCGAACGCACAGAATCCCGTTCACACCTACACGCAGCCGGGAACGTACAACGTAACGCTCACGCTCGTGGTGAGCAACGGCTGCACAGGCACTTATTCCATCACGATACCGAACATGATAACGGTGCACCCGAAGCCCACGGCCTTCTTTACAGCAAACCCCACGGAGACAACCATTTTCAACCCTGACATTACGTTCACCGATGGAAGCAGCGGTGGCGTGAGCTGCATATTGTATTTCGGTGACGGGGGCTTTTCGAACAACTGTTCCACGGTGCATACCTACACCAACTGGGGCACGTTCGATCCCTACCAGGTGGTGACCAACCAGTGGGGCTGTAAGGACACGTTCCGGCTCAGCATCATTATTCACCCCGAGTTCCGGTTCTGGATACCGAACGCCTTTACGGTGAACGGTGACGGGCTGAACGATGTGTTCAAGCCGGTGGTGATAGGCGTGCAGGACTACCACTTCTACATCTTCGACCGGTGGGGCAACCAGATCTTTCATACTGATGACACCAATGCGGGGTGGGACGGGCGCGTGCAGGGCGGCAAATCGGGCGAAGTGGCCCAGGAAGATGTGTATGTGTGGCTGGCCGAGTTCGTGGACCTGGAGCAGTTCCGCCAGCACAAGATCACGGGACACGTGAGCCTCATTAAGTAAGAGCTATCTTATTTCATGAAAAAACTTGTACTCTCTCTCACCTTATTACTGAACGCTTACGGCTTTTGCAGCGCGCAAACCATTGCTGGGGGAGGTTATCATTCGATTACCGTATGCACTGACGGCACAGCAAGAGCGTGCGGTAATAATAAAAACGGGCAGGTGGGAGATGGCACCAACATTGACAAATCCACTCCCGTACAGGTTTCTTCTTCAACCGGAATTACCGCTGTGGCAGGTGGGGCAGAGCATTCCCTCTTTGTGAAAAACAATGGCACCGCTTGGGCTTGCGGATGGAATGGCCATGGCCAATTAGGAGACGGCACCAATATTGCCAAATCCACTCTTATACAGGTTTCATCCTTAAATGGAATAATAGCAGTGGCAGCAGGATATGGACATTCTCTCTTTTTGAAAAATGACGGCACGGTTTGGGCTTGCGGGTGGAATTATTATGGCGAGTTGGGAGACGGCACAACCAATAGTACAACTAATCCCGTGCAGGTTTCCTCTTTAAGCGGAATTACATCTGTGGCGGCAGGATTGGGACATTCCCTCTTTTTGAAAAATGACGGTACAGTTTGGGCTTGTGGAAACAATTTTTCTGGCGAATTGGGAGACGGCACCGTTATTAATAGAACCACTCCTGTTCAGGTTACCTCTTTAAGTGGAATTACATCTGTGGCGGCAGGACAGGACCATTCTCTCTTTTTGAAAAATGACGGCACGGCTTGGGCGTGCGGATATAATGGTGAAGGTGAATTGGGAGACGGCACCAATACTGACAAATCCACTCCTGTGCAGGTTTCATCCTTAAACGGAATAATAACAGTGGTGGCAGGAGGGAAACATTCCCTCTTTTTGAAAAATGACGGCACGGCCTGGGCGTGCGGATACAATTTTTATGGTCAGTTGGGAGACGGCACAAACATTGGGAAATCCACTCCCGCGCAGGTTACCTTAACTGGAATTACCGCTGTGGTGGTAGGATTGGAACATTCCCTTTTTCTAAAAAGTGATGGCACGGTCTGGGCTTGCGGATATAATTTATATGGCCAGTTGGGAGACGGCACTAATGCTGACAAAAGCACTCCCGTGCAAATGAATACCTGCCCGGTTGCAGCCGGTATTGAAAATGTTTCTCCGGCAGGCTTAAGCGTGGAGGTTTATCCTAATCCAACTACCGGCAAATTCACCATAAAAGCCAAAGGAGATTTAGCCATTTACAACATGCTTGGAGAAAAAGTGTACAGGGAAAAATTAGTGGCGGATAAAACCGAGGTTGATCTGGCTGACAAGCCAAGGGGGATCTACTTTTACCAAATTACTTCCGAAGACAAGCGAATTGCCTCGGGCAAGCTTATTATCCAATAGCCCATGAAAAAAGTTTTACTCTTTTTATCAGTTGTAACTTGCATGAATGCAAATGCGCAATCTCCTAACTGGCTTTGGGCCACAAAGGCGGGTATTAGCAATGATGACGTTAGCAACGCTGTGTCTACTGATGCGGCCGGGAACATCTACATTACCGGACAATTTAATGGGCCATCAATTACATTCGGGAATATTGTATTAACAAATTCGGGAAGTTGCGATGTTTATGTCGTCAAGTATGATCCATCAGGAAATGTATTATGGGCAATCAGCGCTTCTGGTAATTCTTGCGATATCGGAAATAATATTTCTGTTGACTCCTATGGCAATGTAATTGTAGTAGGAAGTTTTTCGAGCTCTTCACTAACGTTCGGCAATCAAACTGTGACAAACCACAACTCATTATTGTATGATATTTTTATTGTTAAGCTTGATCCGAATGGGAATGCTATTTGGTTAAAAAATGGGGGAGGATATGCAGACGACTTCGGTAATTGTGTGTGTTGTGACGGAAATGGGAACAGCTATGTTATAGGGTCCTTCTTGAGCAGCTCCATTAATTTTGGTAATTTAACTACTAATAACTCAAGTAATAACACTTATGATATTTTTATAGTGAAATACGATGCGATGGGAACTGCGATGTGGTGCAAAGGTATTGGCGGAAATGCAAACGATTATGGATGTGGTATTTGTATAAATCCTGATGGGACCTTTTGCATAACAGGAAATTTTCAGAGTTCAATAATAGCGTTTAACAGTTATATTTTAAGTAACAATTCGGCTAACTATGATATTTTTATTGCAAAGATTAATGGAATGGGAAACACTCTCTGGGCGAAAAATGCTGGCGGGGTAAATTATGATAAAGGCACTGCAGTAGCTGCAGACGGATTCGGGAATAATTATATAACGGGATATTTTCAAAGTTCTCCTGCTTCTTTTGGCTTGATGAATTTGTATAATTCAGGTGGTGCTGATATTTTTATTGCAAAATATGATACTTTAGGAAATACTACTTGGGCTAAAAGCATTGGAGGGATTAACAATGAACTTGGTAATTGCATTCGTGTATTCGGTAATAGTTTATTTTTTGCGGGTTATTTTGGCTCTTCTAATCTTATTTTGGGAAATGATACGTTAACAAACTCCGGTGGAGATTTTATTTATGTGAGTAAATACGATTTGGCAGGAAATGAAATCTGGTCCAAAAGTGTTCCTGGAACAATGAGTGGCTTAGATGCTGCTATGAATATCACTGTAAATGTTAATCAAGACCTATTTCTTACAGGCTATTTTGGAAGCCATGATATTTCTTTTGATAATATTACCTTATATAATGCTGGGTTATGGTGTGGAACAAGCGATATTTTCTTAGCTAAATTAAATAATATCGAAGCAATCAATGATTATAAAACAGAATTGACAAGTATTTCTATTAATCCAAACCCTTCATCCGGAATTTTCACAATAAAAGCATCGCGCATGTTAAACTCGAGAGTGAAAATTTACAACGCCCTTGGCGAGAAGATTTACCAATCCGAAATTCGCAGCCCGCAAACTGCAATTGATTTATCCAATCAGCCCAGCGGCCTTTACTTTTACCAGATCACTTCCGCAGACAAACAAATTGTCACCGGCAAGCTTATTATCCAATAAGCCTACTGCAATTATTATTTCTGCCGCACCATCTGCCGGCTTTCACCAGGGAAGAGCGTTATATTTCCAGTGAAGCGAAAGAATGAAGCATAGCAGTTAAAAGTTCAAACCATGAAAAAAATGAGTGGATCAAGCAAGAAAGGTAAATTGCCGGGAGAGGCAATGAAACGTCTGTACGAAGAAGTGCTTTGGGCAGGGAACCGGGTTTTTTCATCCGGGAATTCCCTCGTATGATCAGAGAAAACTTTTCTCTGCGTAAACAAAATTCTTCCCTACGGTAAAAAGGGGCTTCCTTACGTAAAGAAATTGCTTGCTTACGCAAACAAAATTTTTCCTTACGTAAAAATAGGACTTCCTTGCGGAAAAAAATTGTTTCCTTACGTGAAGAAAACTTTTCTCTGCGTAAATAAAACTTTTTCTGACGGTAAAAAAACGGACCTAGGGCTGTTTTTGCCCATAATTGCGGCTTTAGCGCCAGCACCCCCCGTCAAGCTTTGACGGTGAAGGGCTGAGAACGGGGTCTCATTTTTACTGCACCCTCTTCCCCAGCTCGTATTTATCTTTTAAAATCTTCGTAAATTTGCTGCATGAAGAAGATCACCATCGAAATAAAGGACAGCAAATACAAATTCATACTGGAACTTCTCCGCAGCTTTAATTTTGTGAGTGTTAAGAAAAGCGAGGGGTTGTCAAACGAAAAAGAAGCCGTGCTTCGCAACATTGTCCGCGGGATGCAGGAAGCCATTCTGGCCGGAAATGGAAAAATAAATTCGCGCCCCGCCCGCGAATTCCTTAATGAGCTTTAGGGTTGAAACGCTTCCCAACTTTGAACGGGAAGCAAAACGATTAAGCAAGAAATACAGATCTTTGAGATCGGACTTGGCCGATCTTATTTCAGCTCTTGAATCAAACCCGCACCAAGGCATTCCGATTGGCGGGGGATTTTATAAAGTAAGAATGGCGATCAGAAGCAAGGGGAAAGGCAAAAGTGGCGGAGCCCGGGTAATTACGTTCCTGAAAATAATACGATCTACTGTTTACCTTGCTTCCATCTATGACAAATCGGAAAAAGCCAGTATTTCAGATAACGAACTGATGCTGCTCGCCCGCGAGATACAGGCTACTAACCGGTAGTTATCACGGCACCCTCTTACCCAATTCGTATTTCTCCTCCCGCGCCTTATTCCCATTCGTATCGTAAAATATCCATTTGCCGTGTTTCACGCTTTTCCACGGACGGTCCTTATCCTCGCGCACCAGGATGTACTCCATTTCGGTCTCCACCTTTGAATCGGGGTAGTACATCACGGCCGTGCCGTGCAATTTGCCGTACTTGTAATGCTGCTCCAGCATCTTCACTCCCGTTTCGTACCAGAAGGTCCATTTGCCGGTCTTTTCCCCGTCCTCAAAATCGCCTTCGCTGTCCTTTGTGCCCGTGTTCAGGTAGAACACCCAGTGACCGTCCTGTTTCCCGTTCTTGTACGATCCCTGCTGGCGCAGCTTGCCGTCCTTGAACCAGTATTTCCATTCGCCCGTTCTCGAGCTGTCGGTATAGCTGCCCTCGTAGTTCAGCTGGCCGCTCTCCCACCAGCCCGTCCACTTGCCGTTCATCACCCCGTTCTTAAAGCTGCCCTCGTCCTTCTCCTGTCCTTTTTCAAACCAGGCTTTCCATAACCCGTCTTCCTTCCCGTTCAAAAAATTTCCCTGCTGCAGCATCTGCCCGTTCTCAAACCAGGTGGTCCATTGGCCGTTCTTCACTCCCGTTTTGTACGGCCCTTCGCGGTACTTCTGCCCGTTCTTGTACCAGAACGTCCAGAGCGAATCCTGCTTGTCGTCCTTATAATAGCCTTCGGATTCTTTGCCGCCCGTAGTGAGGTAGTAGGTCCATTTTCCCTCGCGGAGATCATCCTTGAGCGTTCCTTCCATTTCCACCTTGCCGCTTGCCTCGCGGTACCATTTCCAGAGGCCGTTGCGTTTATCGTTCACGAAGTTGCCCTCGCTGGCCTCCTTCCCCGACCGGAAATAGTTGGTGCACTTGCCATTGCCTTTCCCTGCTTTCATGGTCACCACGCTTTCCTTCACACCATCGCGGTCATAGAGTGTCCATTCCCCATCGGGTAATGAATTTTTAAGAACCCCTTCTCTTCTTTTCTGGCCGGTCGGATAATAGAACATGTAATGGCCGTTGCCATCCTTCACCTCCTGCACATCCTTATCGTTCCAGAAACTGAGCACGAAATATTCCCCGTTCCGGAAATCTCCTTCCTCCTTTTTCTTACCGGACTGGTAGTAATACGTCCACTTCCCGTTCTCCTTATCATCCTTGTAAGCTCCTTCTTTCTCTTTGTTGCCGTTCTCAAACCAGGATGTGAAGCTGCCATCCTTTTTATTATTCTTAAAAAATCCTTCCGTTTCCTTATTGCCCTTATCGTTCCAGTAAACAAACTTGCCGTCCTTTACACTCACCCATTCGTACTTGACCTCCGAGGCTTTGAAGTGCTCCTCGCTCTTCTTCTTCCCGTTCTCCCACCAGCCCGTCCACACACTGTCGGGCGCACCCGACTTGTAAACGGTGATCTGCGCCTGCTGGCCGCTGGAGAACCAGTAGCTGCATTTACCGTTCTTTTTGCCATTCGCATAGTTCTCCTCAGCTTTCAGCTTCCCGTTCTCGTAATACGTTTTCCACAGGCTCGTCTCGCTGCCCATGTCGTAATTACCGTCCACAGCGGTCTTCCCGTTCCTGAACCACGTGGTGAACTTGCCGTGATGCACGCCATCCTTAAAGTTCTCCTCGCTCTTTTTCAGCTTCGTGGCCTCGTCCCAGTACTGCACAACGGGCTGGGCAAAAGATATCTTTGCCGTGAAGGACAAGAGTGTGATCACAAAAATCTTTCGCATAGGGATAAAAACGAAATGCTGGTTAATTTATTTTCAAAACTATGGAAAAACAAAATCTGTTTGAAACACAAACAAGAATAATTTTCCACAAGAAATGTACGACCCCGAAGGGGGCGGATGTTATTGGGGTATGATCTTATTCTACCAATATAGGACCCCTATGGGGTCAGAATAGAATTCTCTTACGATCCTGAACCATGAGCATTACACATCGTAATCCACCTTCACCGCTTCGGTGATGGGGTGGCTCTGGCAGGTAAGGATGTACCCTTCGGCCACTTCGGAATCGGTGAGCGCGAAATTTTTGTTCATGTGCACTTTCCCTTCAAGAAGCTTCGCGCGGCAGGTGGCGCATACGGCTCCCTTGCAGGCGAATGGCGCATCCACCCCGTGCTCGATGGCCGCATCAAGGATGGCCTTGCCATCGGAAGCAAGGGAGAATTCCGTTTCTATCCCGTACTGCATCACGATAACCTTAGCGGTGATCTTCTCCAGCGGGGCCACGGTGGCGCCCACCGGCTCGGATGAAGTGGTGAAGTACTCGATGTGGATGCGGTTCTTTTCCACGGAAAACCCTTCGAGCACGGTGCGCACGTTGTCCATCATGGGGGTGGGACCGCAGATGAAGAATTCATTGTCCTTATCCAGGCCAACGAACTTCTGCATGAGGGCTTTCACCTTGTCCACCGTGAGCATGCCCTTGAAAATATCTTCGATGGAATTCTTTGGCTGGTCGAGTATGTAGTGTACTGTGAGCTTCGAAGGATTTTTCTTAGCGATCTCATTCAATTGTTCCCGGAAGATCGTGGCCTCTTCGTTCAGATTCCCGTAGAACAGCGTGAGCGCGGAACCCGGCTCATCGTGCAGCACGGTCTTTATTATGGAGAACATGGGGGTGATGCCGCTTCCGCCCGCGAAGAGCACGTATTGTTTTTTATGGTAGGAGTTCATGGGCGAATGAAAGCTGCCCATGGGGGTCATCACCTCCACCTCCTGTCCTTTTTTGAAATTATCGTTGATGAAGTTGGATCCTTTGCCGCCTTTCACCTTTTTGATGGCCACCCGCATCTCGTTCTCGTGCACCCCGCTGCACACCGAATAGCTCCTGCGGATCTCTTCCCCGTTCACCAGGAGTTTCAGGGTAAGGTATTGGCCTTGTATGAACCGATACTCGTTCTTAAGGCTGCCAGGAACGTCAAATACCACCGAAACGCAGTCGGCTGTTTCCTTGCGCACATCGGCCACTTTCAGCTTGTGGAATTTAGCCATAGGGGATGGCAAAAATAGAATTTCTGGATCAATTTACTCTCAAAAATCTGAGGAAAGTCATGCGCCTGATAAATTTGTATCTTTACTTTTGTAATCCTCATTCTATATGGACAATAACGGATTCGAAAATATTTTTGAAGGCAAGCTGGCTCGTAACGAGAACATCGAGCCCAAGGACTGGATACCCGAAGATTACCGGAAAGCGAACATCCGCCAGATCTCGCAGCATGCCCATTCCGAGATCATCGGCATGCTCCCCGAGGGCAATTGGATCACGCGCGCGCCCTCGCTCAGGCGGAAGATGGTGCTGCTGGCCAAGGTGCAGGACGAGGCGGGGCACGGTTTATATCTTTATTCTGCTGCTGAAACACTCGGCATCTCGCGCGAGGAAATGCTGGAGCAGCTTTACACCGGCAAGGCAAAATATTCATCCATCTTCAATTACCCCACGCTCACCTGGGCCGACATGGGCGCCATCGGCTGGCTGGTGGATGGCGCAGCCATCATGAACCAGGTAATGCTGCAACGGACCTCTTACGGCCCGTATGCACGGGCCATGGTTCGCATCTGCAAGGAAGAAAGTTTTCACCAGCGCCAGGGCTACGAGATCATGTGTGTGCTTTCGAAAGGTTCCCGGGCGCAGAAAGACATGGCACAGGATGCGCTCAACCGCTGGTGGTGGCCCACGCTCATGATGTTCGGGCCGCCCGACAAGGAATCGGTGCATACGGCACAGGCGGTGAAATGGAAGATCAAGCGCGAAACCAACGACCAGCTCCGCCAGCGGTTCGTGAACCAGACCGTTCCGCAGGGTGAAATGATCGGGCTGACCTTTCCTGATCCCAAATTAAAATGGAACGAGGCAAAGAAAGGATACGATTTCGGGGAGCCCAACTGGGTTGAATTCCAGAATGTGATCCACGGCAACGGGCCATGCAACAAGGAACGGATCGGTACGCGTGTCAAAGCGCAGAAGGACGGGAAGTGGTTCCGGGAGGCGCTGAATGCGTACAACGAGAAGAAGAAACAGAAAGCAGCATAATATCAATAGGCAGCAGCAGTTGGCAGTAAGCAAAAAAAGAATTTATGAGTAACGGAACAGATAATCAAGGGCAGGTTTGGGAAGTGTTCGTGCAGAAGAAGCCGGGACAACCGTATGTGCACTGCGGTAACGTACACGGGCACGATGCGGAGATGGCCCTGCAAAATGCGCGTGACCTGTACGGGAGGCGCAACGAAGGCACAGCGCTTTGGGTGGTACCTGCCAAATACATCGTGGCATCCTCACCGGAAGATATCGGCCCCTTCTTCGACCCGGCCAATGACAAGGTCTATCGTCACCCAACCTTCTACACTGTTCCGGAAGGTATATCCCATATGTAACGGATACTAATAACGAATGGCTACGAATTAGAAAATGAAAGTTGATTTATTGTTTCCGGAACTTAGTTATAAAATAGTAGGATGTGCCTTTGAAACTTATAATGAGATCGGTGGGGGTCATAAGGAAAAGGTGTTTCAAAAGGCATTTTGTATTTCACTCAAAAATGCCGGCCTTGAGGTAAAAGAGCAACTTTTCTTTCCCGTGACGTTTCAGAAAAATGAAGTTGGCAAGAACTATTTCGATTTCATGGTAAATGATTCAGTTGTTGTTGAGATAAAGACCGCTGACCGGTTTACAAAATCACATTTCGAACAATTGCAGAATTACCTGATTGTTTCCAATTTAAAGTTAGGACTGCTGGTCTCTTTCGGAAGGGCAGAAGTAAAATTTAAAAGGGTCCTGAATGTCGATCTGTTAAACCGCGAAAAAGAGCAGGCCCAAAGCACCAGTATTCATTTGTAACATTCGTAACTATTCGTTATTCGTAACCAATGACCAGACAAGAAGCCCTGTTCAAATATATCCTCAGGATCGCGGATAATAACCTCATCATCGGCCATCGTTTATCGGAATGGACCGGCCACGGCCCGATGCTGGAAGAAGAGATGGCCATGTGCAACATGGCGCTGGATTTTTTAGGACAAGCCAATTCGCTTCTTCAATATGCCGCCCAGGTGGAAGGGAAAGGCCGGACCGAGGACGACCTGGCCTACCTGCGCAACGACAGGGAGTTCCATAACACCCTGCTGGCCGAGCAGCCCAATGGAGACTATGCTTTTACCATCGCCCGGCAATTCCTGCTCGATACGTTCGATATTTATTTTTTAGAAGAGTTGAAAAAATCTTCCGACACCACGCTTGCAGGCATTGCTGCCAAAGCACACAAGGAAGCATTGTATCACCACCGCCACACCTCGAACCTGGTTGAGCGCCTGGGTGATGGCACGGAGGAAAGCCATACCCGCATGCAGAGCGCCATCAACAGCGTGTGGCGGTTCACTAGCGAGCTTTTCGAAATGAATGAAACAGATGAACTGCTCCTGAAGGAAAAGATCGCGGTGGACCTGAACGTTGTGAAGGCCAAATGGGAGAAAACCGTGAAGGAAGTGCTGGACCGTGCCACGCTCCAGATACCGGCAAATACCTTCATGCAACGAGGTTCCCGCGAGGGAAAGCATACCGAGCACCTGGGCTACCTGCTGGCGGAGATGCAGCATTTGCACAGGACTCATCCGGGTGTTAAATGGTAATTCATTCACATACCGCAGAGGAAATCTTCCAGGCCCTTTCTGAAATCCCCGATCCGGAAATACCGGTGATCACCATTGCCGACCTTGGCATATTGCGCAAGGTTGAATTAAACGATGAAACCGTAACGGTACAGATAACCCCCACCTATTCCGGGTGCCCGGCCATGAAGATGATCGAAGACCAGATCCATGAAAGACTGCATGCCATGGGTTTCGAAAAAATAAGCATCGATCTTGTTTTTTCCCCGGCCTGGACCACCGACTGGATGAGCGATGAGGCTAAGGAGAAGCTCCGGAAGTTCGGGATCGCACCGCCCGTGCAAAAGCAGGTAAACTGCCCGCACTGCGGCTCACTGCGCGTTCAGCTCGTTTCGCAGTTCGGCTCAACGGCCTGCAAATCGCTTTACAAGTGCCTCGATTGCAAGGAGCCGTTCGATCATTTCAAGTGCCACTGAAATCTTAATTTTGCGGAATGAAAAGACTGCTTTTCATCTTTATTTTTCTGCCATCCCTTCTCCTTGCTCAGCGCCAGTTCCACGCGGGTATTGCAGCCGGCATCAGCGCTACGCAGTATGACGGTGATACGTACTCCGGCTATGACAAGCTGGGGCTGAACGGGGGAGGGTTTGTCAATACCAGCATAGGTGAGAAGTGGGACCTGCAGTTCGAGATACTTTATTTTCAGAAAGGAGCAAAGAAGCTTCCGCATTTTGATAAGGGCGATTACAGCGAGTACCTGCTGAAGCTCGATTACATAGAAGTGCCGATCCTTTTGCGGTGGAACCTTTCCGATAAATTCACTGCCGAGGGAGGATTGGGGATCGGCAGGCTTATCCGGCAGTATGAAGAAGAGAATTATGTTCCCAAGCCGGTTTCATCCATGAACGCACCCTTTACCAATACGGAATTCAGCTACGACCTTGGGGTCGGCTACAAGATCATTCCAAACCTATCTTTCAACTGGCGCTTCACGTATTCGCTCTTTACCATGCGCGGGGAGCGGCCGAAGTGGCTGGGCATTTATTCGTATTTCGCAGGCGAGTTCAACAACTGTATGGCGTTCACGCTCCGTTACAGCTTCGGTGCAAAACAAAATGACCAGCAGCCCCAGCAATAAAAAAAAGATCGTAGTTGCCGTAACGGGCGCCAGCGGGAGCATTTATGCCAAAGTGCTGCTCGACAAGCTCGGCAAGCTGCAGGACCAGGTCGGAGAGGTGTCGGTGGTGATGAGCGACAATGCCAAAGAGGTGTGGAAGTTCGAGCTGGGCGATGCTTCCTATGAAAAATTTCCGTTCCGGTTCTTTTCGAAAAATGATTTCATGGCCCCGTTCGCATCGGGATCTTCCTCCTATGGCGCCATGATCATCTGTCCCTGCTCGATGGGCACGCTGGGAAGGATCGCTTCGGGCATATCCAACGACCTGATCTCGCGGGCAGCCGATGTGATGCTGAAGGAACGCAGGAAGCTCGTGCTTATCGTGCGCGACACACCGCTTTCCCTTATCCACATTAATAACATGAAGACCATTACGGAGGCGGGCGGCATCCTATGCCCGGCCTCTCCCTCCTTTTACAGCCTCCCCAAAAATTTCGAGGAGCTGGCTGCCACGGTGGTGGACCGCGTCCTCTCGCTTTGCAGCATCGAAACCAAAATGTTCCGCTGGGGCGAGTAACCTTTTAAGCATCCCGGTCGTTTTAAGGGTGAAATAATATTATCAATCAAGCGTTTACTTGTTGAAAACTTTAATTGACAGCAGAAGCGCTATACTGTACCTTAGCCACTCGTTTTTATTGAAAAAGAGATAACCCTAAACCTGCAACCCATGTTCGAACTGAGCAAGCAGATACTGCAGAAAGTGAGTTTCGACAAGATCCTCTTCCGCAAAGAACTTTCGAAAGCCGTTAAATGGCTCAAGCCCGATGAGCGGATCCTTCTTTATGCCTGGTGCCTTTCTACTTTCGGACACCTTTACCGAAATGAAATAATGGAGGTCTTCAAGACCGTGGTCAAGGTCTGATAAATTCCAGGTTCCTTTTCAGCCCTTTGAATTTGGTTCGCTTCACAGCCGAGCCCTTAAAGGTTTTTGCAAAAACCTCTTCGGTAATTGCATACCAATCCTCTTTTGAGAATGAAAGCATTTCAGCGTTCGCTGCGAGAAGCGGGTCGCGGTGAGGCTTTGCGAAACGGTTCCAGGGACATACATCCTGGCAAATGTCGCAGCCGAAAACCCAGTTCTCAAATTTGCCCTTCATCTCCTGCGGGATGTTCTCTTTCAGCTCGATGGTGAAATAGGAAATGCATTTGCTGCCGTCCACCACGTAAGGTTCCGCGATCGCATCGGTCGGACACGCATCGATGCAAAGCGTGCAATCCCCGCAGTGGTCCTTCACGGGGCCGTCATATTCCAGTTCGAGATCAAGAATAAGTTCCGCGATAAAATAAAAAGAACCGTGTTTTTTATTGATGAGGTTCGAATGCTTGCCGATCCATCCCAGCCCGCTTCTCTTTGCCCAGGCCTTGTCCATCACCGGGGCCGAATCCACGAACACGCGGCCATTCACATTCCCGATCTTTTCCCGGATGGAAAAAACAAGTTCGTCCAGCTTTTTTTTGATCACGTTATGATAATCCTTTCCGTAAGCGTACCTGGAAATCTTAGGAGCCTTGCTGTCCTTTTGCGCTCCCGCGGGAAAATAGTTCAGCAGCAGCGACACCACCGACCGGGCACCGGGCACCAGCAGGCACGGATCGAGCCGCTTGTCGAAGTGATTCTCCATATACTTCATCTGCCCGTGCATGCCCTTGTTCAGCCATTGCTCGAGCCGGGATGCTTCGTCCTCCAGGAACTCTGCTTTGGATATTCCGCAATACTGGAACCCTAAACGTTTGGCTTCCGACTTAATGAAGGAGGTGTTCTCCGATCGGCCCATCAGAACAGATTTCCATCGGGGTTCCCGCGGATCCTGCCAAGATGCTTGTAGGCGAGCTCGGTAGCCTGGCGGCCCCGGGGAGTACGTGCGAGATACCCTTCCTGGATGAGGAACGGCTCGTACACTTCTTCAATGGTATCAGCCTCCTCACCCACTGCCGTGGAAATGGTGGTGATGCCCACCGGCCCGCCCTTGAACTTCTCGATGATGGCCGAAAGGATCTTGTTGTCCATCTCGTCCAGCCCGTGCTTATCCACGTTGAGCGCGGTGAGCGAATATTGCGCGATAGGCAGGTCGATGGAGCCGCTTCCCTTGATCTGGGCGAAGTCGCGCACCCTCCGGAGCAGGGAGTTGGCGATGCGGGGCGTGCCCCGGCTCCTGCGCGCGATCTCGAAGCTGGCATCTTCGGCAATGGGAATATTGAGGATACCGGACGAGCGGACGATGATCTTCTGGATCAGCTTCGAATCGTAGTAGCTCAAGCGGGAGTTGATACCGAACCGTGCGCGTAGGGGCGAAGTGAGCAGGCCCGAGCGCGTGGTGGCACCTATGAGGGTAAATGGATTCAACTTGATCTGCACGCTGCGCGCGTTGGGGCCCGCATCCAGCATGATGTCGATGCGGTAATCCTCCATCGCAGAATATAAGTACTCCTCCACAACAGGACTCAGCCGGTGGATCTCATCGATGAACAATACATCGTTCGGACCAAGGTTGGTGAGCAGCCCCGCCAGGTCGCCCGGCTTGTCGAGCACCGGTCCGGACGTGGTTTTGATGTTCACACCCAGCTCAGCGGCAATGATATTGGCCAGCGTGGTCTTGCCCAGCCCGGGCGGGCCGTGCAGCAGCACGTGGTCGAGCGATTCGCCCCGCTGCCTGGCGGCCTGCACGAACACCTTCAGGTTCTCCACCACTTCGTGCTGTCCGGTGAAATCGGAAAATTCCTTCGGACGAAGGACCTTTTCCAGTTCCTTCTCGGCCGGTGAAAGATTTTCGGAAGCGGGATCGAGGCTTGGATTCATCACAACAAAGTTAGAGAAAACTTATTGTAAAAAACAGTTTAATCCTTTTTCGGGAATGCCATTCGGCACAGCTCTCCCCAGAAAATGATGACACTGAAGGAATACACCGGGGAGGAAAGCGCCAGTCCCGATGGTTTATCTTTCGCGTACATGAAACGGTAGCCGATATCCGAACCCGCCCCAAGCCATCTCGTGATCTTGTACTGCCCTGAAACGACCGGCTCGTAGATAAGGATCAGCCTGGATGTGGTGGTAATGTTTTTCCCATTGAAAAAATAATTGAGGTACGAGCCGCCTGCGCCCACATCGAACGGAATGCTGAACTGCCAGTGTTTCGAACGATGAAAGACATATTCGAAATTGACCAGCGCATAGCTGAAATAAAAACCGGCCGGCACATCGGTGGAGCTGATGTTCAAACTTACGGCATATGGTTCTTTCAGATAGCAATAGCCCATACCGATCCGCACGATGTTCTTGAAATCAAGCCCCAGGCGCACACCCAGCACGGGTGTACGGAACCCATCAATAAACGTCTGCCGGGAGGAAAGACCACCGGTCAGCTTAGGTTTCGAATGGAATGCCGAAGCAATGGAATCCGCTACCTGTGCAGGAGCGGAGATGATAAGGGCAGAAAATACAACGAGGATCTTTAGCCGGTGGAGCGTTGCGTTCACAAAACTAAAGTAAGAACATTTTTTGCAAGCATTCACATTTTTCATAGAATTGCATCATGGCCAAAAGAAAGCTGTTGCGGTTTGCCGAGATCGAAACTTTTTCGAATGTGCTGTACCTGCCTTTCCGGGAAGAGAACTTTTCACTGAAAGGGAAATGGAGTGAACATTTCGGGAACACGAACCCGATCGTGCTGGAGCTGGGCTGCGGCAAGGGCGAATACACGGTGGGCCTTGCAAAAAAATATCCGGGTAAGAATTTCATTGGCGTGGATATAAAAGGTAACCGCATCTGGCGCGGGGCAAAAACGGCATTGGAAGAAAAAATAGCGAACGCGGCCTTCCTGCGCACCCGCATCGACCTCATTGAACACGCTTTCGGAAAAGATGAAGCGGACGAGATCTGGATCACCTTCCCCGACCCGCAGCCCAGGAAAGAGAACAAGCGGCTAACTTCCCAGCTGTTCCTGCACCGCTACAGGAATATTTTAAAGTCCGGTGGATTTCTTCACCTGAAAACGGATAATAAGGAACTGTATGAGTTCACGCTCGAAGTGATCGGGGATAATCACCACCGTCTGCTTGATCACACGGATGACCTGTACGCACAGGCATCCGGAAGAGAAGAAGTATGCTCCATCCGGACCTTTTACGAATCGGGGTACCTGAAAGCCGGGAAGAAAATTTGTTACATTCGTTTTCAGCTATGCAGCTGAACCGGGATTTTTTCAGGGATGTGTACGATGTGGTGCGGCTTGTGCCGAAAGGACGTGTAACTTCTTACGGAGCCATTGCGAAATACCTGGGAAGCGCCCGTTCTTCGCGGCTGGTGGGCTGGGCTATGAACGGCTCGGGAAAGGTGAAGCCGAAAGTTCCTGCCCACCGCGTGGTGAACCGGAACGGGATGCTTACAGGAAAGATCCATTTCAATACGCCAGGTCGTATGCAGGAACTTCTTGAAAAGGAAGGAGTCAAAGTGCGGAAAGATAAAGTAGTGGAATTCAAAAAAAAATTCTGGGATCCCGCAAAAGAACTGAAGCTCTAGTTCAAATCCGTATCCCTATTATGCACACGTCATCTACCTGTTCCAGGGTTCCCTTCCATTCATCAAAAGTCTGCTCAAGGATCTTCTTCTGCTCAGCCATGGGCTTGCCCGAAATAGCACTAAACTTTTCCTGCAGGTTCTTATACATCAATTTCTTCCCTTTCGGTCCCCCGAACTGGTCGGCATAGCCATCGGAAAAAAGGTAGAACACATCTCCTTTTTTGACTGCTATCTCCTGGTTGGTGAATTTTTTATCGATGTTATCGATGGCGCCCCCGATGGTATGCTTGTCGGGACGGTATTCTTTCATCTCACCGCCTGATACATGAATGAGCGGGCGGTTAGCACCCGAGAACTGGAGAATATTCTCCGTTCGGCTGAATGCGCACAGCGCCATGTCCATGCCATCGCGCGTGCGGCTGCCTTTGTTGAGTGTTCCCGTTACACGGATATCGAGCTGGTGGAGCGCTTCCGCAGCGGTCTCCACTTCCTTTTTCAAAAGCACGTCCTGCAGCATTTCGTAGCCCAGCATGCTCATGAACCCGCCCGGCACACCGTGCCCTGTGCAATCGGCAACAGCAATGATCCGGTTATAATCGCTTTCAGCAAACCAGTAAAAATCACCGCTCACGATATCCTTGGGGCGGAAGAGCACGAACGCCTCGGCAAAAGCTTTCTGAATGTCCCCTTCGGTATGCAGGATGGCCTGCTGGATGCGCTGGGCGTAGTTGATGCTATCGGTGATATCCTGGTTCTTCTGCTCGATGATCTTTTTCTGTGCCGACAAAACATGGGCATCCCGTTTTTTCTGCCTGTAGCCCGCAAAGACCACCGCGGCAAGTACAAGCAAAGCAAGTGCTCCTCCGCCAAGCGCAAAAAGAAATATCCTCTGGCCCTCGATGTCCTTTTGCTTCTTTTCGATCTCCATGCTCTTGATCTGCTGGTCCTGGTTCAGGAGCTCGATCTCTTTATTTTTATTTTCCACATCATACATGGCCGTCAGGTTGACCATCTTCTTCTTTTCTTCCTGTCCATCCAGCGAATCTTTTAAGTGATAATGAAGTTTTAAGTACTCCAGTGCCTTGCCTTTATTTCCTGTTTTTTCCAGGAGAGAGGACAGGCTGCCATAGATACTTTTCAGAAGGTTCCTGTCGTTTGTCTTCAAGCCCAGTTTTAACGCTTCATTCTGGTACTGCAATGCTTTTGCCAGGTCCCCCTCGCTTTGGTACACATCACCTAAAATATTGTAATGGCTCCCGATAGCTGCATCGTTATGGTTCTCTTTATCGAATGCAAGCAGCTCGTTCGTTATGGCTACGACCTTATCTGTTTTCTTTTGGGCAATGTACACCCACCTCAAAATAATAAGTGAAGCCCCGATGCCGGCCCTGTAGTTTATTTCCCTTCGTAATTGCAAAGCTTTTAACTGCAGGTATTCACACATCGAGTCATTGCCCAACGAATTATAGACTCCCGCCAGGTGTGAATAGAGGCGGGCCATCCGGTCTTTGTCACCTGATCGTTCAATGACCTTTTTGGCCTTTAGCATGTACCAAAGCGCAGAGTCAGGTTCGCTCATCCCTGATAATGTCAACCCAATGCCCGCCCATTGGGTCGCCATCTTCTGTGTATCGTTGAGTTGAACCGCTGCCTGCAGCGCATGCCTCCTGAACTCAAGCTGGAAGTATGAATTACTTTGCCTTGTACAGAAATGCGCCATGTTATTGTAACTTTCGTACTCTCCTTTTTTATAGCCGAGGTTTTTAGAGATCTTCAAAGCATGCTTCAGGTTGTTGTAATCATCAGCCAGGTCAAAGGCCCACAGGTAGTCGTAATGCTCGTGATTAATGAAATTGACCTTATGCGTATCATCAGGCATCCGGGCAACTGCGGCAAAAATAGAATCCACCCGCTTCTTATCTTCTCCTTTCTGCGAAAAGCAAAATACCGGCAGCAGCAGCAAAAAAAGAATTTGTCTCGGGTAAATCATCGTGTAAAAATAAAGTTTATCCCGGTTTACAGGCTCTTTCAGAGCGAAAAAAGAGAGCGCTTTTGCGTATCTTTGCACCATGATCACAAAGGAAAAGGTACTGGAAGCATTACGCAACGTGGATGATCCCGACCTGAAGAAGGACATCGTTACTTTAGGCATGGTGCGGGACATTGCAATAGACGGAAAGAACGTTTCGTTTACCGTTATGCTCACCACGCCCGCCTGCCCCATGAAGGACATGATCCACAAGGCCTGCGTGAACGCCATCGTGCATTTTGTGGACAAGGAAGCGAAGGTGAACGTGAAGATGGATGCAGACGTTACCTCGCGGAGAGGATCTAACCAACCGCTGCTTCCGCAGGTGAAGAACGTGATAGCGGTAGCCTCCGGCAAGGGCGGGGTAGGAAAATCAACCGTGGCCAGCAACCTGGCCGTGGCGCTGGCCCTTCAGGGAGCCAAAGTGGGACTGGTGGATGCCGACATCTACGGCCCTTCCGTTCCGCTGATGTTCGATGTGGTGAATTCAAGACCGTCCATTAAGAAGATGGATGGTATCGATAAAATAGTTCCCGTAGAAAATTACGGGGTGAAGCTTCTTTCCATCGGCTTCTTTGCCATGCCCGACCAGGCCGTGGTGTGGCGCGGGCCCATGGCCTCGCGCGCGCTCACGCAGATGTTCTCCGATGCCGACTGGAGCGAGCTCGATTATATGATCGTGGACCTTCCGCCCGGTACGGGCGACATCCACCTCTCGCTGGTGCAGCAAGTGCCGCTTACCGGTGCCGTGATCGTGAGCACCCCGCAGGATGTGGCGCTGGCCGATGCACGCAAGGCCGTGTCCATGTTCCGCATGCAGAACATCAACATACCGGTGCTGGGCATTATCGAGAACATGAGCTGGTTCACACCGGCTGAGCTGCCCAACAACAAGTATTTCATTTTTGGAAAGGACGGTGCCAAAGGTCTGGCCGAACAGCTCAACATCCCCCTGCTCGGGCAGATCCCCCTGGTGCAAAGCATACGCGAGGCAGGCGATGCCGGCCGGCCGGCCGTGCTGCAGAAAGAAACCCCGCAGGCTCTTGCCTTCCTGGAGATGGCAAAGGCCGTAGCGCAGCAGGTGGCCATCCGCAATGCCGAGAAGACCGAAAAAGTAGGGGCATAATTCTTATCTTTGAAAAGCAAATGAGCACCGATAAATCATCCATCATCGCACGCATCGAAGAGGCCCTCCAGCAGATCCGCCCTTATCTGGAAGCGGACGGGGGAAACGTATCCTTGCAGGAAGTGACGGACGACATGGACGTGAAGCTGCAGCTGCATGGCGCCTGCCGCAACTGCTCCATGAGCATGATGACCATGAAGGCCGGCATCGAGGAAACCGTGAAGCGTGCCGTGCCTGAGGTAAGATCCGTGATCGCCACCAATCTTACCGAAGCTGTCTGAAAATGTTGCGGAAAGCGATCCTCCTTTCCTTACTGCTTACCGCTTACTGTTTACTGTCAACTTTTTCTTCCTGCAAACCCAAGCTCGATATTCCTGAACCCTCTGCCGGTGATGCCAATTTAACCAAGTTCGTTTCCGTGGGCGGTGATTTCATGTCCGGCTACCAGGATGGAGCTCTTTTCGCCAGCGGGCAGCAGCGCTCGGTGCCTGCGCTGATGGCGGAAGAATTTAAGTTGGTTGGTGGCGGAAGCTTCAGCCAACCCCTCATGCCGGATGACAACGGGCTCGGCCTGAACCTGAAGCCCTGGGAAAGCTGGTTCGTGAAGCGAAGCCACTTGAACTTTGCCACGGACTGCAAGGGCGTACGCTCGCTCATGCCCATTATCGACTCCCTGCCGCAGTCGGCTTCCGGTCCTTACCTTGCAGGAACCGCAGGCAACTCCTTTCAAAACCTTTCCGTGCCCTTTGGGCGGACCAACAACCTCTTCGATAAAAATTTCAGTTACCCCTATTCTGCTTCCAACCCCAACCCGTTCTATTACCGGTTCGCCAGCAACTCGGGAAGCTCCACCGTTTACGATGATGCAGTGAACCAGCAGGCTACTTTCTTTGCCGCCTGGCTGGGCATGGAAGACATTTACGAGTATGCCCGCACGGGCGGGACAAAGAACACCATCCCCTCGGTAGCGGTGTTCGACTGGTACCTGGACAAAATGCTGAAAGGTCTCACAGCCAACGGGGCCAAAGGCGTGATCGCCACCATACCGGACCTGAACTCGTTCCCGTTCTATTCACTTGTTCCGTTCAACGGGCTCAAGCTTGGACAGAACCAGGCCGATTCGCTTAACCTGCTCACGGGCGGACAGTTCAACTTTATTGCCGACTCCAACGGGTTCGTGATCCAGTACCCGAAGAGCTCCGGAATGTTCCGCAAGCTGGGACGGGGCGAGCTCATCCTGCTCACCGTGCCGCTCGATTCGGTGAAGTGCAAGTTCCTGGGCGCGTTCACACCCATGCCGGATCAATACGTGCTCGATTCCACCGAGGTGCAAACGATCAACAACGCCATCTGGGCCTACAATGCAAAGATATTGCAGCGTGCTGCGCAGTACAACCTGGCAGTGGCCGATATGAACTACTATTTTAAAACGGTGAGGTCCGGCATCAAGTGGGATGGCGTGGATTTCAATGCGAAGTTTGTGAGCGGGGGGTTCTTTTCACTGGACGGCTATCACCCGAACCAAAAGGGGTACATGCTTATCGCGAACAAGTTCCTGGAAGCCATTAACCAGAAGTACAATGCCACGATCCCCCCGAACAACTGCCCGGACTGCGATGGAATAAAATTCCCATGACGGTGAAGGCCAACCGACTCTTCTTTTCGATCATCGTTCTTTTTGCGCTTAGCAGCTCGGTATTCATTTTCATCCTCGACTTCGGACGCGATGAAGATCCAAAAGAGCAGCAGCTCTCCACTGCCCCGGTGCGCACCACGGACAAGCAGGTACTTTCCGATACTACCGTTGTTATTTCCGGAATCCCCGTTGACATCCGTATGCCGCGCACCTGGAAAGCCGACATGCTGGTGCTGCCCGGCTGGAACTACGAGCGCACCAGGTGGTGCAACTATTCTTCGCTCTGCCACAAAGCGCAGGAAGAAGGATACCGCCTCATCCTGCCCGAAATGGGGAAGAGCATTTATGCTTCCAGCTACTTCACCGAAACCCGGAAGGACTGGCTCAAATTCCCTACACTTACCTGGGTGTGCGACACGATGATCCCCTTCCTTCAAAAGAATTACGGGGTGCTCAAGAAAGAGAACAGGAATTACGTGGTGGGACTTTCCACCGGGGCGCGGGGTGTGGTGCTGGTTTCGAACCGTTCACAGATATTTTCAGGTGCGGGCGCGCTCTCCGGTGATTACGACCAGACCACCATGCGGACGGACAACCTATGCAGGGGCATTTACGGGGAATATGACAAGTTCAAAGAGCGCTGGGAAAAGATAGACAACCCTACCCAGCAGATACCGCAGATGCAGACGCCCATTTACCTCGGCCACGGGCGGGCAGACAAGATCGTACCGTTCGAGCAGACACAGAACTTTTACAACAACATTAAGAAGCTTCGGCCTGACCTGAAAGTGATCTTCCACCCCAGCGATACATGCGGGCATAATTTTTACTACTGGAACTCCGAAGTGGATGCTATGCTGAATTTCTTCCAGCAGAAATGATGTTGGTGAGCTCCACGAATTCGCTTACCGACAGTTCCTCGGGGCGCCTGGTGGCAAATCCGAAATCCTGTTTGATCAGCGACTGAAGCGAATTGCGCAGCATCTTCCTCCGCTGGTTAAAGCCCGTCTTCACAACTTTCCGGAACAATTCTTCATCACAACCGAGCTTGCTCACACTGTTTCGCGTTAAGCGGATAACAGCCGACTTGACCTTAGGCGGGGGAACGAACACGTGCTCGTGCACGGTAAAGAGGTATTCGATGTTGTAGTATGCCTGCATGAAAACCGAAAGTATCCCATAGGCCTTGGTGCGGGGCTTTGCCGCGATCCGTTCCGCCACCTCCTTCTGGAACATACCCACTACTTCGGGAACCTGGTCCTTGTGGTCCAGCGCCTTGAACAGGATCTGCGAGGAGATGTTATACGGAAAATTGCCGATAACTGCCCCCCTCCAGCCGGAAAGGTCCATTTCGAGAAAATCGCCTTCTTTTAATTTCATGCCCGGAAAGTTCTTCTTGAGGAATGAGATGGACTCCCGGTCGATCTCGATCACGCTGAACTCATAAGGTTTGTTGACGAGATATTTGGTGAGCACACCGGTCCCGGGTCCCACCTCCAGCACGGAAGAATAGCCGTTGCCGGTAAGCGAATCCACGATCTTATGCGCGATCGATTCATCCTTAAGAAAATGCTGCCCGAGATGTTTTTTGGCTCTTACCATTGAAGCACACCAATTGCTATAAGAAAACTACAAAATAAGTAGATGCCATCTCAAAAATAATCAAACACTAAAAGAATAACCGCTAAGGCGCTAAGACGCAGAGAAAAAGCAAAGGACAGACAATGTTCTTCGCGCCTTTGTGTCTTTGCGGTAAAACATTTTTGAGATGATTTCTATAATACAATAAGAAGTTTACTACCTATATTACTCATTGCTTCTTCTGCTGTTTAGGCGATTTTTTATTCGAAGTGCATTTCTTTCTTAAAACGGTTTGGCGTTTTTATTAATGCGAATTTTTGAGTCGAGTCATTCAGCCTGTAGGTTACAATTACATAATCCATCGCTTCCTTTGGCAAACTAAAATATTCATTCATTTTGGGAGTTTTTTCTTGGGGATGGAAAAAAGCCACTGCCGAATATTTGCTTTTATATTTTATTAACCCCTTAGCGAACTTCTCTATTTCAGCCCAATTTGTATCAGGAGTATAAACAGTATACCAGTCAGTAGTATCGTTAATTACCTTTTTGTCAACTATTTCATATTGTTTCTCATCCTTATTATTAACAGGTTCTTTGTTGTTTCCGCATTGTGCTAGGAAAATTGTGAACAAGAGGAAGAAAAAATATTTTCTATTCATTTTTATTTCTTATGGCAAAATTAAACTTCTTCAAGCAGGGTGCGAAAGGCAACGAACTTGTCTTTGAACTTTTCCTTATGCTTCTGCTGCAGTGTGGGCGCGAACTCTTTCTGGTACCGGTTGAAATCATCCATCGTTTTACAGGAATACTGGATCGAGTAGCTCGTTCCGCTTTCTTCCTTCACCAGTAATTTCAGGAACCGGTGTTCCGTGAAGCAGCCCGTGCGCATCACATCGGGTATGTGCACATCCTTCATCCACCTAAGCCATTCATCGCGGATGTTGTCATCGATATTCACCGTAACGTTATAGATGATCATCAGTTCACGTTGTCCCCGCGCAGCCTGCGGAACCGCTTGCGGGCCTCCACGGTGTAGAGGCTGCCGGGGAATTTGAGCACCACCTGCTCGTAAAGCTCCTTGGCCTTGTCCTTATTATTGAGCCGGTACTCGTACAGCTCCGCCAGCTTAAAGGAAGCGTCATCGGCCAGGATATCGGAGCCGTAGTTGTCAATGATCTTTTGCAGGAAACCGGCAGCGACCTCGTATTTTCCTTTGCGGAAACCGATCTGGTATTTCTTATACAGGATATCGTCAGACAGGGAGTGATCGGGGTAATCTTTCGATATCGAATCCAGTGTGAGCAGGGCCAGCGAGTCCTTGTTCTGGTAGGCCAGCAGGTCGGCACGGGCGAACATCTGCAGGGGCGTGGCATCCGTGTCGAGCGTGGTGTTATCGGTAATGACGAGCGAAAGCTCCATGGCATCGTTGGCAATGAGCTTGGAGGTGGCGCCCTTGAGCACGTCCAGCTGGGTCTGCGCCCATTTGAAATCACCGATATAGTACGAGAGCCGCGCATTGCGGAACTTGGCCTCCTGCCCGATGGGCTCGTGCTTGAAATCCTTTTCCACCTGCGAATACATGAGAGAGGCATCCCACACGCTGTTGTTCATGAGCAGGATATCCGCCAGCTCCAGCTTGCATTCGGCCAGGGTGAGCGCGCTGGCCGAGGGCATGGCAATGGCCTCGTTCAGCAGGTCGGTGGCCGACTGCTGGTCGTTCAGGTAAAAGGCCTGCAGGTGCGCCAGGTTCTTCATCATGGGCACGGTGCTGGCCGACTTGCCCAGTTCCTCCAGCGTGGCGGTGTAGTTCTTCTGCAGCTCCTGCACGTCCGGTCTGGTGTAGTTGCCCTGCTCGGTTATCTTTTTGTAGAAGGCGTTGAGCATCTCCATGCGGGCGTTAACGTAGTAGTAGCTTTCCTTACCCTTGCTCACCACGTACTCATATGCCTTAACGGCCGTGCCGTACTCCTGGTTGGAGACGCAGAGGTTGCCCAGCGCCATGAGGCGGGTGCCGTCCTCCTTCATGCGCTTGTCCAGCGCCTTGGCCTGCACCAGGGCCGATTCAAAATCTTTTTGCTGCACCAGCAGCCACACCAGCATTTCGGAGAAAATGTTCTTCTCCGGGTATTTCTGCACACGCTTGATGAGCTCGCTCTTGATGATGGCATTGCGCTCGGTGCTGCCCTCGGAAGTTACATCGGCCTGCAGGGCGTTCTGCACCTGCTGGATGTAGCCGTCATTGACCAGGAGCATGTCCAGGTACTCGCCTATCATGCTCTGCATATCGCCCTTTTCCTTATACACTTCCGCCATCTCGAAGCTGAAGGGATAGCTGGTGATGAGCTTCTTCCCTTTTCTATACGTCTCGAGCGCGTGATCGAACTCCTTGATGCCGACAAAAGCATTGGCCAGCGTAAATACCTGCTGCTGGTTGGCCTTCACCTGCTTGATCGCTTTCTCGAACTGGTCCTTTGACTTGGATTCATTGCCGGAGGTCTTGTACACCATGCCCAGGTCCACCATGTAGTTGAGGGCATCGGAATTCTGTCGGATGAGCTTCTTCACGGTCTTCTCCGCTTTGTCGTAATCCTTCAGGTATAAAAGGCAGGAAAGGTAATACCGGTAGTAGAGCGCGTTGCCAGGCTTCTTCGTAAAAAGCTTTTCATAGTAGATCACCGCCTTGTCGTATTCCTTGTTCTGGAAGTACTGGGCGGCAAGCTGTTCGTCCGTAGTGGGCTGTTCCGAGGGTGAAATGGTGACCTGCGCAAATGCGGGGCGCATCAGCAAGATAAGAGCGGAGATCAAAAGAACTATTTTACCCGGGTATTTCATCTCGGGAACGATATCGGAGGTTTGGTCTTTTCTTTCAGCTTGTTTATCACTTCTACGGCCTTAGCGGTCATAGGTTCGAATTTGGCGCTCTTTTCCTTTACGCTGGAGGTAAGCGCGTTCAGCGAGCGGCAAAGCTGTTCACCTGCCTTTTTTTCCTGCATAAAGTATTCCTCCGCTTTTTCCTTTTCCACCAGGTTGTTCTTGAGGTCATGCTCCAGGTTCCTGAACTGGTCGCGCGAAAAGCTGAGCTCCTTGTAAAAGGCGTTCTTCTGCCGGGTGTATTCTTCCAGCGGGAACTTCACATCGCGGTAGTCGGAAAGCATGTAGGCCATGTCCTTGGGCATGGTGTCCTTGTAGTTCTGCTGGATAAAGTCCAGGTTCTTGTTGATGCTGTCCAGCTGCTCCCGCACCTTTGCCGAGTCGATGGAAGTGAACTCCTTTTCGGCCGCGTCAAAGGCCTTGCTTAAGCTGTCGAGCGTGGCGAGCTGTTTGGAGTAGTCGGCCCTGGGTTTGCAGGATTGCATCGTCAGCAGTAACGATGCCAGGCCGATGATTATTGCACAAAGACGTTTCATTTAGATTCGTTTAATAGTCAGTCTTCGGTCACCCTTCGACTCCGCTCAGGGTGACCGTATTAATTGATCAGTTCAAACCCCGTATAAGGCACGAGCACTTTCGGCATGCGTATTCCTTTATCGGTTTGGTTGTTCTCCAGTAAAGTGGCCACAATGCGCGGCAGGGCCAGCGCGCTGCCGTTCAGCGTGTGCACGAGCTGCGGCTTCCCGTTCCCTTCGCGGAAACGAATTTTGGACCGGTTGCTCTGGAACGATTCGAAGTTGGAAACGGAGCTCACCTCGAGCCATTTCTGCTGTGCGGCAGAGTATGTTTCGAAATCGTAAGTAAGTGAGGAGGCAAAGCTCATATCGCCCCCGCAGAGCTTGAGCGTGCGGAAGGGCAGCTCCAATTGTTTTAAGATATTCGCCACAAAGCTTCGCATTTCTTCCAGCGTATCGTACGACCTGTCCGGGTGCGCGATCTGCACGATCTCCACCTTGTCGAACTGGTGCAGGCGGTTCAGCCCGCGCACATCTTTTCCATAAGAACCGGCCTCCCTGCGGAAGCAGGGGGTGTAGCCGCAGTTCTTCACCGGCAGGTCCTCCGCTTTCAGTATCACATCGCGGTAAATATTGGTGATGGGCACCTCGGCCGTGGGGATCAGGTACAGGTTATCGCCCGTAACGTGGTACATCTGCCCTTCCTTATCGGGAAGCTGGCCCGTGCCGAAACCGCTGGCCTCGTTCACCAGGATGGGCGGCTCTATTTCAATGTACCCGGCCTTAGTAGCATTGTCCAGGAAAAAATTAATCAAGGCACGCTGCAGCCGTGCACCTTTTCCTTTGTAAACGGGAAACCCCGCGCCTGTTAGCTTCACGCCCAGCTCAAAGTCGATGATATCGTACTGCTGGGCCAGCTCCCAGTGCGGCTTTGCACCGGCCGCAAGCTTGGGCATATCGCCTTCGGAAAAAACCGTTTCGTTGTCGGCCGGGGTTTTCCCTTTAGGCACTTTAGCGCTCGGCAGGTTGGGCAGCAGCACCAGCACCTTGCTCAGCTCCTCTTCGGCAGATGCAAGCGCGGCCTCCAGCTTCTTCGTGCCTTCCTTGAGCGCAGTGCTCTTGTTCTTCAGCTCATCGGCCTCGGCCTTCTTGCCTTGCTTGAAGAGCTCCCCTATCTGCTTGGCCAGCGTGTTGGCCTCGGCATTCATTGTATCTAGCTCCTGCTGGGCCTTCCTGCGGCCGGCATCGAGGGTGAGTATCTCCTCCACGTATTTCTTCCCGTCAAAGTTCTTCACCGCCAGGCGTTGGATGACGTCTTCTTTATTCTCACGTATAAAATTCAATTGGAGCATAACTATTCAAAGTTACAAATTAAAGTCCTCCCCTTTTGGGGGAGGATTTAGGAGGGGGCTAAATAAAAAATCTCCTGATCCGTAAACCAGGAGATCCTTGAATACCCTTCGACTCTGCTCAGGGTGACGTGCCTGATTACTTGGCAGCGGCCGGCTCTACGGACACGTACGAAGTATCTTTCGCTTTCTTCTTGAACACCACGATGCCGTCAACCAGGGCGAACAGGGTGTGGTCCTTGCCCATGCCCACGTTGTTGGCCGGGTGGTGCTTGGTTCCGCGCTGGCGCACAATGATGTTTCCCGCGGTGGCGAACTGCCCGCCATAGATCTTGATGCCGAGGCGTTTGCTGTGCGATTCGCGCCCGTTCTTTACTTTACCTTCGCCTTTCTTATGTGCCATCGTTGAAAAAAGTTAATCGTTAATAGTTGTTAGTTATTCGTTTACTTCTTCTTGGAAGTAGATTTTTTGGTTTTCTTGGGAGCGGCCTCTTTCTTTTCGGCTTTCGGGGCGGCCTTTTTAGTAGCTGCCTTTTTGGTTTCTTTTACTTCAACCTCTTCCGCTTCTTCCTTCACCACTTTCTCTTTCTTCGGTTTTGCTTTTTCGGTCTTGGCCGGGGCGGTGAACTTCTCGCCTTTACCGAGCACGGCCTGTATCTCTACCTGGGTAAAGAACTGGCGGTGGCCGTTCTTCTTGGCATAGCCCTTCCTGCGCTTCTTTTTGAACACGATCACCTTGTCGCCCTTTACGTGCTCAAGTATCTCGGCCACTACCTTGGCGCCATCCACGGTGGGAGTGCCTACGGCAATGGTTCCTTCCTTGTCGAGGAGCAGCACTTTGTCGAACTCCACGTGGTCGCCCGTGTTGCCTGCAAGGCGGTGAACAAATATCTTCTGGTCCTTTTCAACCTTGAACTGCTGTCCGGCTATGTCTACAATTGCATACATTTTATTCGTTTTTAAAAAATGGGAGTGCGAAGGTAAGAAAAGGAAATAAACCTGCAAAATAGTGTTGGAGGGCGGTTTTTAGGGCAATTTTCGGGCTTTTTTAAACAAATAGGGAGCGCAATGCAATAATATTTAACAGGAAATTTTTCATGTATATCATTTCTTTAAATTAAATAAAATCCCAAATAGAATAATCAATAATAAAACAATAAAAAAGATAATCTCTTTTCTTCTGTTTTTTTCAAAAGATGCAATTTCTTGGGGTGTAACATCTTCTATCCATTTTCCCATTATTATGGCTTTTTCTAAATCCCCCAAAGTGATGGCCTTTTTAGGACTTGGATTATTGGAAAATGTTTTTAGGTGAAATAGATCACTTTCACTGTTAAAATATTTTTGAAAAGAGAATTTACCGATATCAACATTAAATTCCTTTGCATAAGCTGTGATAAACTCAAACGCGTCATCACCCGTTAATCCCAATTCTTCTTGAATTCTAGTAGCTCGAGTTAGAATCACATCATTAACGAAGGTATGCTTCACAACAAATTCCTTAAGTTTTTCTAATATCTGTTCATCCATGATTAAATCTAAAATATAACAAGTCGTGAGTTAGCTAGTCTTCTGCACCCTGTTCACCAAATAAACCCCTCCCAGTATCACAACTATAGAAAGCGCCTGCCGCAGGGAAATGGTTTCCTTGTCGAACACTCCCCACAAGATGGCCACAATGGGTATGAGGTAGGTAACCGAGGTGGAGAACAGCGTGCCCGTGTTCTTCACCAGCAGGTTAAAGATCATGACCGATATGGCCGTGCCGAACACGGCCAGCATGGCCACGCAGCCCAGGCTCTGCCAGAACAGCGGGTGGTGCACAGTGGATGGGAGATCGGTGAAGAGCAGGTAGATGCCTCCCAGCGGCCCCACCAGCAGCAGCGCCCAACAGGTGGTGGCAATAGAGTGCGTATTGCTGGCGTACTTACGGATGAGGTTCACGCTCAGTCCGTAGCTTACCGTGGCTGCCACCACGTAGCCGCCAAAGCCAAGGTTGATGCCCAGGTCGGAGAGCTTTTCCGGGATAAGCAGTCCGATGGCCCCGATGAGACCGGTGATGATGCCCAGCACCTTCAGCCACACCACCTGCGCGCGGAAGAACAGGATGCCCAGCGTGAGCGTGAAGAACGGGGTGAGCGAGTTGAGCATGCCCGCCAGCGAGGAGGATATTTTTGTTTCGGCAAGGGTGAACAGGAAGGCGGGAATAAAATTGCCGAACAGGCCGATGCCCAGGAACCCTTTCCAGTTGCCCAGCTCCGATGCCTTGATGTACCTGAACGAGAACGGCACGATGAACGCGAACGCTATGAGCATGCGCAGGCCCGCCACCTGGTCACTGCTGAACACATCCATGCCGCGCTTCATGAGTATGAAGGAGCTGCCCCAGATCAGTGCCAGCACCAGCAGCATGGTCCAGTTCCAGAATTTGGTGTTGAAATTCATTGTACGAAGATAACGGTTCCCCCCTCTTGGTCTCCCCCGGAGGGGGAGACAGGGGTTATGCACTCTCTTGTCTCATTCCGAGCGAAAGGTTGTGCGTATCTCCCCCTTGGGGGAGAAGAAAAGAGGGGGGAATCCCGCCCTGTCGCACACGCAATTTGTGTACCTTCGAAAACCAATGACCTACCCCATCTACACAGGCGGACAGTTCGTGGAAACATCCACCAAGCTGGATGTGGTGAACCCGTTTACGCAAAAGGTGTTTGCCCAAACCTTCCTGGCCGGGAAGGAAGAGCTGGAATTTGCCATACTGAAGGCGCAGGCGGTGCAGGAGGAGATGAAGAACCTGCCTTCGTACAAGAAGTTCGAGATACTGCGGCAGGTATCCGAAGAAATAAAAGCGAGGCGCGAGGAGCTGGCCCTGCTGCTCTGCCGCGAGAGCGGCAAGCCCATCCGCTACGCGCTGGGCGAGATAGACCGTGCCGCGCAGACCTTTTTAATTGCAGCCGAGGAAAGCAAGCGCCTGCCCAAAGAGTACATCTCGCTCGACTGGACGCCAGCCGGTGAAAAGAAAGAAGGGCTCGTGAAATATTTCCCCATCGGGCTGGTGGCGGGCATTGCGCCTTTCAACTTTCCCATGAACCTGGCCGTGCACAAGATAGCGCCTGCCATTGCTGCCGGCTGCCCAATACTGCTCAAGCCCGCCTCGCAAACGCCTCTCTCCACGCTGGAGCTGGCAAAGATCATCGACCGCACCGCGCTTCCCAAGGGGGCCGTGTCCGTCATACCCATGAACCGCGCGGCCGGTAACCAGCTGGTGACAGATGAGCGGTTTAAGCTGCTGAGTTTTACCGGCTCCCCCGCGGTGGGGTGGGAAATGAAGAAGAACGCAGGCAAGAAGAAAGTGGTGCTGGAACTGGGCGGCAACGCGGGGGTTATCGTGAGCAAGAGCGCCAACATGGAGGACGCGCTCAAGAAAGGCCTGGTGAGCGGGTTTGCCTACAGCGGGCAGGTGTGCATACACGCCCAGCGGTTCTTTGTGCACGAAAGCCTGTTCGATGCTTTCACGAAAAAATTTGCGGAGGGCGCAAAGAACCTCAAGTACGGCAGCCCGGAGGAAAAGGAAACAGATATATCCGTAATGATAGACGAGCCCAACGCCAGGCGCGTGGAGGAGTGGGTGAGCGAATCCGTTAAACAGGGCGCGAAGGTGCTGTGCGGGGGCAAGCGCAACGGTGTGTTTTACGAGCCCACCGTGCTTACCAACACAAGCAATGTCATGAAGGTTTGCTCCGAGGAGATCTTTGGCCCGGTGGTTACGGTGGAAAAGTTCTCATCCTTTACCGATGCGGTAAAGATGATAAACGACACCGCGTTCGGACTGCAGGCGGGGGTGTTTACCTGCGATATTTCCGAAATGAACTACGCGCACGATAACATTGAAACGGGCGGTGTGCTGCTTAACGATGTGCCCTCCCTGCGGCTGGACCACATGCCCTACGGGGGCGTTAAAGACAGCGGGCTGGGGCGCGAGGGGGTGAAGTACGCGATTCAGGACATGATGGAGGCAAGAATACTGGTGAAGTGATATCTACGAATAGGAATTCTTCCTCATAAGCGCTTTTGCATAACGGAATGGTTCCCGTAACTTTTTTTCATATTTTTATGTTGTGTTTATACTTGCCTTCCTGCCCAAATAGAGAATTATGAGCTCTTTTAAAACTATATTTATTTCGGTTTGCACGACAGTTTTGTCAATAGCTTCTTATGGTCAAAACCTCTCCTTCGTTATGGATAGTATTATGGATAATTATATGAGAAGCGGTTATGCAAACAAACACTTTAAGCCCGGGTTTGAAAAAGGTAAGAACAAAACTACTCATGAAATATGGAAGGGTTATGAGGTGCGGAAAGATTTTACATTTGTTGTGAAAGGTTCTGGCTCGAAACAAATTACAGGCATGTTTCTACTTTACGAAGAGGGGCGGCTTGTAAATGAAGAAAGGCAAGGAGAATGGAGGTTTTATGTTATAGAAGATAAAACATTTAACAAAATATTACAGAAAAAAATCACCTTCAATAAAGATATCCAAACAGGGGATTGCCAATATTATTTTCCTGATGGCAATCTTGCTCAAATCTGCAAATTTGAAAATAATCATGTTAATGGCGAGGTAAAAGGTTTATATGACGATGGTAAAATTTATTGTAAGATGTTCTACACTAATGGAAATAAAACCGGAGAGCATACTTATTATTATCCCAACGGAGAAATTAAGTTTAAAGAACAATACAGAAACGATAGCCTTAATGGAGATTACGTTAGTTTTTATGAAAATAAAGTTATTAAAGAAAAATTTACTTATAAGGCAGAGGAGATTGATGGAATTTATCAATATTACTATTCGAATGGCCAATTGTGGATTGAAAAAGAATATAAAAATGGACTTCTTCTAAATGTTAACGCCAACTATGATCAACAAGGGCAGTTAAGAGATAAGGGTACACTTAAAGATGGTAATGGAACTGTTAAATATTACACAATGGAAGGGAAGGTTTATTCTATTCAAACTTTTAAAGACGGAAAGAAAATTAGTGACACAGAAAAGTAAATATCCCCCACCAAAGGTGGGGGCTTTAATTTAAACTCTAAAAGAGTTTATAGCTCTTATCATCCTGTTCTGCCTGCTTCTCGTGTTTCTCCTGGTACTTTATGTAGCGCTG